>ERZ1643251.1744-NODE-1744-length-24038-cov-9.350373_pt1 | contig 24038 bp, 20 predicted proteins | sample MGYA00579261_ERZ1643251 | MGnify/ENA primary metagenome ERZ1643251 (study PRJEB29033, sample SAMEA4952267) | chicken gut metagenome | biome: Broiler Chicken; feature: Gastrointestinal Tract; material: Caecum | place: Ireland | collected 2018 | study: Broiler... | reverse complement strand
ATATCCAGCAGGATTTGAAAATAAAACATCCGGAACTGAATCTGAAGGTTTTAATTGCTTCTATACGGAATACAAACCGAATGGACTGGATCTTTAAAACCTATCATCCGGAACTGGTATATCATGCGGCTGCACATAAACATGTGCCTCTTATGGAGGAAAGTCCTAATGAGGCAATTAAGAATAATGTAATCGGTACATACAAAATTGCCAAGATGTCTGTAAAGTACGGGGTAAAAAAATTCGTGCAGATTTCTACAGATAAGGCTGTAAATCCTACAAATATTATGGGAGCCTCCAAGAGACTGTGTGAGATGATTATACAGTGTATGGACAGGAGAAGTCCTGATACAGATTTTGCAGCGGTCCGGTTTGGAAACGTGCTGGGAAGCAATGGAAGCGTAATTCCTTTGTTTAAGAAACAGATTGCGGAAGGAGGACCGGTTACTGTGACCCATCCGGATATTATCCGCTATTTCATGACGATCCCGGAGGCAGTAGCGCTGGTGTTACAGGCTGGGGGATACGCTAAAGGCGGTGAGATTTTTGTACTGGATATGGGCGAACCGGTGAAGATTATGGATCTGGCCACAAATCTTATTAAGCTGTCCGGCTATACACCGGGAGTTGATATGGAGATTAAAATTACCGGACTGAGACCAGGAGAAAAACTTTACGAAGAGATGCTGATGAAAGAAGAGGGCATGCAGGAGACAGAAAACCACAGGATCCATATTGGAAAGCCAATTCCTATGGATGATGAGTGGTTCCTGGAGGAGCTGAAGATTTTGGATGAGGAGTCTAAGGCTGAGAGTATGAATATTAAAGATTTGGTAAAAAAAGTGGTGCCGGAATATAGAGAAGCGGACGAAGTGAATGAGAAAAAGCGCCATAGTGCATAAAACACTGATATAATAGCGTGTTTTAATGAATGGAAGTGAAAACATATGGGGTATAGAATCAAAGAGGCTGTATTAAAAAAAATTAAGGGACCAATTCTATGTAAGATAGAAGATGACTTAAGAGAATTTTCAGATGGAGCCGAACTTTCTGCAACAGTATTTGAAAAATCGTATGAAATTGCTGAAATAACTGCATCAGAGAATAAGATTTGTATTTCTTTAAAAGAAAGACAAGATGTAATTGCCTTAACACCTTCTAATTGGATAGGGGAGGAAGCAATCTGATTTGTGGCGAAAAGTTTTCTTAGAATGAAAGTTTCATAAACATCTTTAATAGAGCCAGGACTAGCGAAGAGAAAAAGCAGCTGCCTTTTGGACAGTATTTCGTGGCTGATCTAATAGTCATCAAACAATTTTTAGTTGTGAGGACACACATATGGGAAAGAGATTATTGATACTTGGCGCAGGAGGACACGGAAAAGTTGTCCGGGAAGTTGCGCTGAGTCTGTTGGATATAAGTAGAAAACCGGTATATGAAGTTGTGGATTTTCTGGATGACAACTCTGAAGAGGCGATAGGAAGGATGGACGATTTCGAAAAATACAAATATGAATATCAAGATGCGTTTTGCGCTATTGGTAACAATGCTATTCGAAAACAGTTGTTGGATAAGGCTGAGAAGTTAGGATATTCAGTCCCTGTGCTGATCCATCCTTCTGCATATGTAAGCCAAAGTGCTGTGATTGAGGCCGGGACTGTTGTGGAACCAAAGGCGATTGTGAATGCAAACTCGGTTATCCACAGAGGCAGCATTATTTCTATAGGAGCAATAGTTGACCATGATGCTGTGGTTGGGGAATATGGCCATGTCAATGCCGGGGCGATTGTTAAAGCGGGAGCCAGAGTTGAAAGCGGCAGAAAATTAGAGGCTGGGGAAGTTGTTTTGGGTTATGGTTAAGCACAGTTTAAGGTGGATAAATCGACATCAAGATTAGTTTCGCATAGAAAGAAACAAGAGAGATATATAATATAAAAGCGGAGTAGAAAAACATGAACTATTTGGTAGTAGTCGCCCATCCCGATGATGAAGTGTTGGGAGCTGGTGCAACAATACATAAGTTGATTGAAAATGGAAATAAAGTGGCAGTGGCAATCATGGCCAGTCAAGCTGCAGCAAGGAAGGATTTATCATCCACATTATCTGATGATGCGACGGAAGCACTATCGATTATCGGTGTGGAAGAGAAATATGAGGCCAATTTCCCAAATATAAAAATGAATACAGTACCGCACTTAGAGTTAGTACAGTTTATTGAGGCGTGTATAGAGGACTGGAAAGCAGAGGCAATTATTACGCACCATCCATCTGACACAAACAATGATCATGTAATGACTTCATATGCAGTACAGGCGGCATCCAGATTATTCCAGAGAAGGTCAGGAGTTCCGGCATTAAAAGAATTGCTTTATATGGAAGTGCCGTCGAGTACCGAATGGTCATTTGATTCTTCAGCTAATCGGTTTACGCCAAATTTCTTTGTGGAGATTGGCAAGAAAGGAATAGAGACTAAAATAAAAGCTCTTTCTGCATATAAGGGTGTTATGCGTCCTTATCCCCATCCAAGAAGTAAAGAGGCACTTGAAGGATTGGCAGCATATAGGGGAGTCCAAGCTGGGTGTAATTATGCAGAAGCTTTTGAGTGCGTATTAAAAAGGGTTTGAGTGATGATTAATAACAGAAAGTACAAAATTAAGAATCGCCCATGCTATGATGCGTTTAAGAGGGTATTTGATGTAGTCTGTGCAACTCTCGGCATACTTGGAACTTCGCCAATCTGGCTTTTTGCAATCATTGGAATTGGGCTTTCGGATCCAGGTCCGATCTTTTATATGGCACACAGAGTTGGGAAAGATAATGAAGAATTTTTAATGTATAAGTTCCGTTCAATGCGGATAGACCGAGGTGCCAATGAAAAAGGATTTAAGGCAGATACAAATCGTATTTTTAAGTTTGGAGAATTGATTCGCCGGTTAAAGATTGATGAACTGCCTCAGCTATTAAATATCCTAAAGGGAGATATGAGCATTGTAGGTCCCAGGCCGGCCTCAGTTGACCAGGTTGAAATTGTACGAGCGGGTATAAATGAGGTTGCTTCTTATGTGAAACCAGGACTAACTGGGCCATCTGCTTTATATGACTATATATACGGTGACACGATAGAAGATGAAATTGAGTATGAAAAAAAAGTGCTGCCGACCAGACTTGAATTGGATGTGTATTACGTACGTCGTAGATCCTGTCTTTTTGATATACAAATGATTTGTTGGACAGTTGTATGTATTCTTCATTCATTGGCAAATAAAAGTTCGGATCATATGTTGCATACCTTAGTTGGTTGGTCAGAGAAAAACAGACAGATGGTTATAAAAAAATAGCAGTGTTAAATATAGAACTGATAAAAATACCAAAAGGGACAAGAATAATGAAGATATTGATTGTTTGCCAGTATTATTATCCAGAGCAGTTCCAGATTAATGAAATTGCACCAGAATTGGTGCGGCATGGTCATCAAGTCACAGTATTGACGGGACTCCCTAATTATCCGCAAGGAGAAATCTATGCAGGGTATGAAAATGGAAAAAAAAGAAAAGAAGTTATAGATGGAGTAGAAATAGTCCGGGTTGAAGAACACCCACGGAAGCAAGGCGCAAAGAATCTTTTTCTAAATTATTTAAGTTTTGCAAGAAACGGGAGTAAGGCAATAAAGAAATTTTCTCCGGACTATGATATTATTTTTTGCTATCAGCTTTCACCGGTAACGATGGCAAAGCCCGCTATTGATTACAAAAGAAAATGTAAAAAGCCGTTTTTACTGTATTGTCTGGATATATGGCCAGAATCGGTAAAAGATCATATAGGTATTTCTGCTGCGTATCACGTAATAGGACAGATATCAAAGAGACTGTATCATAAATGTGACCATATCAGTGTGACCTCCAGACCTTTTATTGATTACTTCAAGGAAGTAATCGGCTATTCCGAGAGCAAGATGAGTTATATTCCACAGCATGCTGACGATAGTATGCTATATCAGAATCTGGAAGCGGAAGGAAATGGGATTGTTGATTTTCTCTATGCCGGGAATATAGGAAAGGGGCAGACTCTGGATGTGATAATCAGGGCTGCGGCGGAATTGAAAGATAGAGAAGATTTTTTGATACATATGGTAGGTGACGGCTCAAAACGGGTTGAAATGGAGGAACTAAGCAAAGAACTTGGAATAAGCGAAAAAGTGATTTTTTACGGAAACCAGAAACGAGAAAATATGCCGGAGTTCTATAAAAAAGCAGATGCGCTTCTTATTACATTACGCGGAAATAACGCAGTCGGCAATACAATGCCAGGAAAATTACAAATGTATATGACTACAGGGAAGCCTGTCTTTGGAGCAATTAATGGTGCTGCCAAAGAAGTGATTCAGGAATCTGGCTGCGGTGCTTGCGTAAAAGCTGGGGATTATAAAGGGCTGGCAAAATTGATGACTGATTATATGGATCATGCAGAGAAATATTCGGACTGTGGGGAAAAGGGGAGATCCTATTTTAAAGAGCATTTCACATTAAGAAATTATGTGGACAGCTTAGAAAAATTGATGAAGAAAATGGTGGAAGACTATGAAGTTTAAAAAGGTGATTCGTGGAAGAGCACTCTACACAGAGAAAAATAGAATATGGATAGCTCAGGGAATGACTTTCTTTGCTATAGATTATACGGGGAAAAAGATTACTCAAAAATATAAAGTTGGAACAGGAAGTGAAAAACTGTTTGGAACCTTTCGGTTATCAAGGCAGCTACTGCGGCAGGGACTTCATCATCTTGTCCCATTACCAAACGGCGATGTTTTTGTGACTGCTAAGAAAATTTCTTATGTTGTTAGTAAAGATGGCACTGTCAGAAACACATTTACCGGATATCTTGGAAATAAACCTGGACATCAAGGAGTATGTGTTACCCCGGAGGGAACGATATTCTTTGGGGAATATACTTTGAATATGCAACGGGAAAACGACACGCATCTTTATAGAAGCGTAGATGGAGGACGGAATTTCCAGGTCGTACTCACGCTTAAGAGAAGTGATGTCAGGCATATTCATTTTGTTAAATACGACCCGTATGAAAAATGTATCTGGCTGGGAACAGGCGATAAAGATTGCGAAAATAAACTAATGCGCAGTTATGACAATGGAGACACATGGGAGACGGTTGGTGAAGGTTCACAGGACTGGAGGGCTATCGGGGTCTGCTTTGACAAAGACTACCTGACTTGGGGGACAGATGCTGGAAGTGTTCCAGATCAAAATCATGTTATTCGCATGGATAGAGAAACAAATAAGATTTCAGTTATAGCGGACGCAGAAGGACCGTGCCACGGATGCGGCTCATTCAAAGATGGCAGAGTATTTATCAGTACGGGAGTTGAGGGGGGACAAAATGAGAAGGATCGTTATGCACGTCTAAAAACAATAGAGAATGGCAAAGTGAAAGATGTTATGAAATGTAAAAAAGATATCTTCCCGCTGATTTTGCAATATGGAGTAATAAGATTTCCGCTTGGAACTGAAAATACAGAGCGGGTTATATATACAACGTACGGTTTGAGCGGAAATGGAGAGTGTGTCTATATTGAAGAAAGATAGATGATGGAGTTATGAGGTATGTAAAAGAATGAAAGACTAAACTACATAGCGTTGACACCGTTTCTTTTGACACTCTGTGTCAATAAGATTGAAGATAAATGTAACTTAAAAATCATATCCATATGTATTGGATTGTAGCTTCGAGGTAAATATAATGAGAAATGATGAGCAGGATTTAGCAGGCGTGAAAGTATTACTTTTAGAGGGGTTCGCAAGACAGTCGATGCCGATGATGGAAGCACTTCATAAATTAGGATGCCACATTACAACTTACAATAAGAGTAAGTTGGACATGGGTTATTCCTCTAAATATCCAGACAAAAAGCTGCTTGCCTTTTGGGACAGGTATGACGAGTTGAAATCAGCAAAAGCGCTTATGAGGGTGCTGAAACAAGAACATTATGATGTAACAATTCCGTTAACAGATTTTTCTGCAACAATGCTTTCCAAATATAAAAACAAATTTGAAAAATACACACATACTGCAGTTAATGCCTGGGAAGTTTTTCAACTTGCCAGAGATAAGTTGAATACGATGATTGCATGTATGGAGAACGATATTCCCTGCCCGAAGACATTGAGAAGTGCAGAATCCGTTGAAAAAGTAATTTCTTCCGGCCTCGCATATCCTTTTATCATTAAACCGAGAGTCGGTTATGGCTCTATTGGATTTCATTGCATCCATAATGAAAATGAGCTTCGGCAGCATTTCGATTCCTGTGTTGAAAAATTTGGTCCGATGCTTGTTCAGGAATACATCCCACAGACGGACATTCAGTATAAATGTGAAGTGTTCATTGACAAAAATGGTGAGGTAAAAAGTGCTGTTGTATTTAACAAAACACGTTGGTATCCAATAGATGGAGGCTCCACATGCTGTAGTGCGTCTGTGGATAGACCTGATATTGTAGAGAGTAGCGTAAAATTACTGAAAGCAATCGGTTGGCGTGGTTATGGAGATGTGGACTTGATCCAAGATCCAAGAGATCAGATAGCTAAAGTCATGGAGATTAATCCGCGTATCACTGCCAGTGTAAAGGTCTGCTTTGCATCTGGAGTGGATTTTGCACGACAAATAGTTGAATACGAGACAGGACGTGAAGTTACAAACTATCCGGGTTATACAACAAATAAAGTTCTGCGATATATGCATACAGATTTACTATGGTTTATTGAATCACCGAATAGGTTTAAAGCGAAACCATCATGGTTTAGCTGGAAAAATACAACAGACCAAATCTGGAATCCGAAAGATCCACTTCCTTGGATTACATACACAATCCAGGGTTTTGCAAAATTTAGAACTGAGAAAAAGAAGAGAAAAAGATAGCAACAAAGGATGTGTTATGGTGAAAGTACTACAGATTAATTCATTTTTTACAGTGGGCGGACCTCCACGGATTGTAAACGGTATATATGACACGCTGATTGAGGAGGGCCATGAATGTAAAGTTGCAGCTGCTCGAGAAAAAATGTATAAGGCGGAGGATTCAATTCAAATAGGAAAAAAGCGAGATGTTTATTTTAATGCACTGTCCTGTCGATTATTTGATAATGAGGGATTTTATCCAAAATCGGCAACACAAAAATTAATAAAGCAGATTAAAGAATATGACCCAGATGTGATTCATCTTCATAATCTTCATGGATATTACATTAATGTTGAAGTTTTATTTGACTATCTGAAACAATCTGGGAAAAAGATATATTGGACACTACATGATTGTTGGGCTTTTACAGGCCATTGCACACATTTTTCTGCAGTTAACTGTGAACAATGGAAATCAAAATGTTTAAGATGTACGCAAATTAGGGAATATCCATCATGCTACTTTAAAGGTAATGTATCAAAGAATTTTGATAGAAAGAAAAGGTGCTTTACAGGAGTTCCAGATTTAACAATCATTACACCATCAAATTGGCTGGCTGATTTAGTCAAACAAAGTTTTTTGGGTGAGTATCCAATCAAAGTTATATACAATAAAATTGACACGAATGTGTTTAAGCCAACTGTTAGTAATTTCCGAAAAAATTTTCACCTTGAAGGTCAAAAAGTGATTTTGGGTGTGGCGCAGAATTGGTCAAATAGAAAAGGTCTATATGATTTTATTAAGCTGGCTGGAATGCTGGATAAAACCTATACAATTGTACTGGTCGGTCTTACACAGAAACAAATAGAGAAATTACCAAAACAAATTATTGGCTTAAAAAAGGTAAATAATGCAAATGAGTTGGCGAAAGTATATTCAGCTGCAGACTTATTTGTCAATCCGAGCAAAGAAGAAACATTTGGACTTACGACTATAGAAGCGATTTCATGCGGAACTCCGGCAATTGTTTATAAGGGCACTGCTTGTGAAGAGATTGCTAATAAGTCTGGCGGTGTTGCTGTTGAAAATAATATTGATGCAATGTATGAAGCTGTAACAACATATTTTGCTTCATTAGGGAGCAAATAGAATTTGTATCCCGAGAACAACTAATGTTTAAGAGTTGACTTCAGTATTTTCTGCAGCAGATGCTTTGACTAAGTGTACCTATAAAGATAATTTTTCAATAGTTAATTTAGAAGTACTTACTTGTGGAACGCCGGTTGTGACATATTAAACAGATGAAAGTCCTGAATCATTAGATGAAACCTGCGGACGGATCGCAAAACAGGGCGATGTATTACAGATGTTAAAAAAATAAAAACCATTACAGGAATACAAAAGGACGTAAAGGCTTGTATTAAAAGAGCAAAATTTTTTGATCTGCAGTTGAAAAGACTGGAATTTTTACAGTTATATGAGAGGTAAATAAGTTCTATGAAAAAGATCCTTTTTGCGACAAATTTACCAGCCCCATATCGTGTTGACTTTTTTAACGAGCTTGGAAAGTACTGTGATTTAACAGTATTATATGAACGAAATAGCTCATCAGAACGGGATAAGAAATGGGTAGGTGAAAATGCTCAAAATTTCAAAGAAATATATTTAAAATTAAAGCCGGTTGGTGTTGACAGGTCAAAAGGTTCTGCTTTGAAAAATTATATTAAAGCAGCGACGTTTGATTTCCTGATTTTTACAAACTATGCTTCGATATCTACTATGGAAGCTATTGCATATTGCAGGCTTCATAGAATACCATACTATGTGGAATACGATGGGGGATTTAATAAACAAGATAAGCTTCCACAAAAACTCATAAAACGTTTTTTACTTTGCGGAGCACAAGATCATTTAACCACTTGTGATGAACATATTAGTTATCTAAAATCGATTGGTATTCCTGAAAATAGAATACACAAGTATCCATTTACTTCTATAAGGGAATGTGACATTGTTGAGGCGATTAAAATAAGAAATAGTGATAAGCGTTTACTTCGGCAAAAGCTAAGAATGAGTGAGATGAAAATTGTACTATTTGCAGATGGATTTTTATATGACTCTTGGACTGCTAAAGGATATAATACATTAATGAAAATAGCCAAAAATCTTAAAAGCGAGAATATTGGTTTTTATATAGTGGGAGACGAGCCAACTCAAGAGCTTTATGATAGGAATGAAGATGGCCATTTAACGCACGTACAGTTTATTGGAGTTAAGACAAAAGATGAGCTTTCAGAGTATTTTGCGGCTTCTGATCTTTTCATTTTATCAACACATGGGGATATTTGTGGTGAATTAATTAAAGAAGCTATGGCATATAGCCTTCCGGTGATAGTAACATACGCATGCGCAGAAGATGTTGAACTGGTTCAAGATGGAGAAAATGGATTTGTTGTTCCAGTTGATGAGCCGGATATTATAGAAAAGAGAATTCGGGATACATTATTTATTCCTGGCACTCAAGAAGAATATGGTTATAATAGTTTGAAAAAAATCGGACGATATGTGATAGAGAAAAAGGCTGATAAAGATTATAAAATTTTCTGGGAGGTACGAAATGTAATAAGGAATTGCGCACGAATGCGACTTGGAATCAAAGAAAAAAATATGGTTCTTGCAGTGGGGCAATTTATTCCCAGAAAGGGATTTGACGTTTTAATTAAAGCTAGTAGTGCTATCTTTAAGGATACGGGCTGCTATTTTGTTGGTGGAGTGCCTACGGATGAATACATTGAGCTTAAAGAATCCCTTCAGGCAGATACAGTACATTTTGTTGGCTTTAAATCCAAAGAAGAATTAAAGGAATATTATAGAGCTGCCGATTTATTTGTACTTCCAACACGAGAAGATATTTGGGGACTAGTGGTAAATGAAGCCATGGCATGCGGATTGCCTGTTATATCTACTGACCGTTGTATTGCTGCTCTTGAATTAATTGGTGATACCCAAGATGGCTGTGTGATACCCACAGATGACAGTGATAAACTGGCAAGTGCGATAAATTACTGGCTAAACAAAAATATAATGTATTCATTTTCAAATCTCGGGAAAATAAAACAATATACGATAGAAAAAATGGCCGAGTGTCATTTGGATATTTTAAAGCATATAGAGGGAGTTTAAAGATGGAAGATGCATATGTTATAATTGCCTCACAAGATTATGATAAAGCAAATCATAAGTTGCTGTGGTGGCAACTTGCAAAACAGACACGACAGCCGGTGGTTGTGGTCGATATACCTGCTGATTATATTGTTTCAGTGCTAGCTCATCACAAAGACCGTATCTGTGAAGCAAAACAGGGACCTAGAAAAATCACAGAAAATTTGACTGTTGTTAGACCATTGTTTCTTGCCAGACCGGAAATTTTACCGGATTGGATGTTTCCCATGGTATCAAAAAAATTGTGGAGTTGCTTAAATGGCACAATCGAAGACCTGAACAAATACCGAGTTAATTTTTTGATTTACGACGCTCGTTGGGTCAAGATTTTAAATCATACACGAGAAAATATAAGGATTGCCTATTATCTTTTTGATGAGGTTCGCTATAATGGGAAAGACGCTACTATTGATAAGAAAAGGTTCGTTTTTGACGAGTATGCTTGTAAATTTAGTAATATTGTGTTTGCAATGACAAGCGTTTTGGCAGAGTCAAGAAAAAACCTTAATTCTAATATAGTAGTGCTTGGAAATGGGGCAGAGGTCCCAGACATCAATTCGATTCCAAAGAGGAAAATTGAAAATTCTGTAGGCTTTGTTGGGAATTTTAGAGACTGGATAGATGAAGAACTGTTGGAAACTATCATCCAATCTATGCCGGAGCTCCTTTTTGTTTTTGCAGGTCCGGTGGAAGACAATATGAAAGCGTTTCTTAAGGCTTTACTTGATATTTACCCTAATACTATGTATTTTGGATGTTGCCACAAAGAAGATATGGGTATGCTTTATCGTATGCTTAATTGCGTTATTATTCCATATAAAATAAATGAATTTATTATGGCAACAAGGCCGATTAAAATCGTAGAGTCCGTATTTGCGGGAACTCCAGTTGTGACGGTGCCAATTGATGGTTATTCAGAATGTGAATTTATTCATTTTGCAAGAACAAAAGAAGAATTTAGTAGTCAAATTAAGCATGCAATTCATAATCCCATAGATAAAGAAAGCAAAGAATATCAAACATTTTTAACAGATAACAGCTGGAATACTAAAGCCAAAGACATAATTTATAGGTTCTCGATATTGTAAAATAAATAGGGGGAAATTATGATATTATATTTAAGCTCGGGTATAGATGAAGATCTCTTTTTTCAGTATCAACAGAAAGGTTATATAAAGACTGGATTCCAAGCACAAAAGTTTAATTCACTTGTAATACAGGGACTAGCATATTATAAAAAAGTGGTTGCAATATCCAATCCTCCTTATGTGAAGATGTCATGTGATATAGAGCTAGTCCGACAAGCCGGTTCTAATACAGAATATATTTGTTTGGGAAATAATCCGGGATATTTACATAAGGTAAAAAACTTGAAAAAGATGATTATGGAAAGTAAAAAAGCATGTAAAAAATACAATATCGATGCGATTATTTGCGATACTATAAATCCATTAGCTTCTTTAACTGCTACTTATATAGCAAATAAATACGGAATACCTAAAATTGCGATTGTGACGGACCTTCCTACATATATGGATAAGGGAAAAGAAACTTTTTTTACTAAACTAACACAATCTCTGCTAGAGCGCTATGAAGGATATATCCTTCTTACAAAAGCAATGAATAAAATAGCTAATCCCCGTCATAAACCGTATATGATAATGGAAGGATTGTGTGAAAAAAAAGTGGATTACCTCAAAACATACTATCTTGAAGAGCCTAAAAAATTTATATGCTTATATACAGGAAGTGTATGTAAAAATAACGGGATAGAACAGTTCGTAGCAGGATTTTTGAAAGCTAATATAAAAAATTCTGAATTGTGGATTTATGGACCAGGAAATTATGTGGATGAAATTAAAATCATAGCAGAAAAACATAAAAATATTAAATATTTTGGAATCACAAGTAATCGGGAAATTTTGGAAATACAGAAAAGAGTGTCACTCCTGATCAATCCAAGGCCCACGGATATTAGCTATGGAGAATTTTCCTTTCCTTCAAAAGTTATGGAATATATGGCCTCAGGTACACCACTTTTAACGACACATCTGCCTGGCATACCGGAAGAATATTTTAATTATGTATATGAAGCAGAATGTTCAGAAGAGGGATTTTCTGCTGTACTTAAACATTTAACGGCAATTCCAGGCGAGGAACTTAGAAAGAAGGGATTGTCAGCCCAAAAATATGTGCAGAATAAAAAAAATCATTTAGTACAAGCAAAAAGAATAATAGAATTTTTAGAATACTGTAAGAATGATTAGAGAGTAGGGATTGAGTATTGTACCAGTTAGATAGATTAAGCCATACAAATAGTAAACGGTGTTTGTCATGCTTATTTTTACTTGTATGGAGTAAAGAAACGATTTTTTCATATATAGTAGCCTTGGTTGCAAGAATACCTATTATAGGAGAATTTTCTGGATTTTTGTATGGTTTTTTGGTAATAGCCTTACTTATTTTTGCTTTTAGAAGCATTCGAATTTATCCCCAGAATTTAATTTTGCTAATCATGCTGATTTTTTCATATCTATTGAGCTACTTTTTAAAGCCGGAAAATGAAATATACCTTACTGAAAATATAGACAATGTATTTATTTCGGCAGTACCTATGTTTTTTTTAATGCAATCGTTAGATATGGAGAATATGATATGGAAGAAGTCTGTAAAAGAATGGCTATATTATCTTTCGATTTTAATAACTATTACAAGTAGTATGTATATGTTTTACTTATTAAACATAAGAGGAATAGTTAATTATGACAATGGAAATATGGCATATATCGTTTTGATGAGTGCACTAGTTGTCTTAACGAAAGCATTTTTGAACCCGGATGTTATTTCTATAGTAGTTTCTGGATTTGGATTTATTATGATTTTATCATATGGTGCAAGAGGGCCATGTTTATGCTTTTTAGCATATATTTTTCTTCATATATGTTTTAATACAAAGAAAAGGATTCTATGGATTATTCTATGTGCAGTAGCAATAATTATTGCATATAGAATAGGATGGATTGATATGTTGCTTGATTCACTCCAAAATTTTGTGGCTAAAATGGGATTAAGTACGAGAGTATTTGACTTTCTATACTATGATTCAGGACAATGGGAGAGTGATGCAGACAGAATGAGAATTTATGGGATAATAAGGTCTGCAATTGAAGAAAGACCACTTTTGGGTCATGGTATCTTAGGAGACAGAGCTATTATTGGAGGATGGTCACATAATTTTATATATGAATTATGGATAGATTTTGGAATTGTTATAGGTACGCTAGTTTTAATAGGATTTGCAATACATATTATAAGGGGATTATTAGCAACCAAAAGAAATTCATATGCAAGAGGAATGATTTTACTATTGATTTCTGGTACAGTTGTAATGTTTTTTTTCAGCGGATCGTTGTGGGTTTCCAAATATTTTTTTATGTTACTTGGATTTTGCTCACTTTCTATAAGAGACAAAAGGAAAGGACTCTGATAAATATATAAATAGAAAGAAGGAACAAACTTAAAACAAAGAAGTGGAGGTAAATTACTAAAAAAAGGCTATGGCAGATATGTCACCCGAAAATTAACAGGGGATAAGACAAATGCAAAAAATAGAAATAGAGATATGACGATGGATACGAGTCAGTAAGTTTCCTACGTTTGAGAAGCTTAAGAACTTGCGATACTGTCAAAATCTTTTTCTATTCGATAGGTCTGTGCTCCAGAAATTCTTCTAGATTGTAAGGTTTAAACTTGCCTCAGCATGGACAGAGGGAATCACGCAGTTTGACAGCCTGTTCGAGGTAGAAAGTACCATCAAAAGAATCGGGGATCTCAGAAGCAGAAGTTTTACAGCGAGGATGAACAAAAGGAGAAACTTCAAAGGCTTTTCAGGGGCGAGTATATAGTAGTAATGGAACGAGCAGATTTTCAAAAAACATTACTGAAAACATTATCAAGTTTCAAAATGGAAATAGTTAGGCAGTTCATGGACTGGCTCTTTTCATCAATAAATATGCTGGTAAGTTTGGCACTGTAGTAGAGTAGATGAGATTATGAAGTTATCATATTGCAAACAGGAACCTAGGACTTTCCAGCAGCCTTCATACAGACTTTAATGCAGGATATTTTGCGGGTGGACGGCTAATTCTTTAAGTCTATTGGAAAAAAAATCATACCTATTTATACTCTATACAAACATTGGGATTAGTAATATGTCAATATTCTACAGCAGAAGAGTATAACAAAAAAAAAGCGAAAGTTGAGCGAAACGGGATTCATAGTCCCGTCGGTATCTTTTGTGGAAAGGTGGTTTATAATTGTGAAAGTGTTGTGGTTGGCAAATGGACCTATTTCAAAAGTTTCAAATTATTTGGGACGGAAGGGCGGAATTAGTTGGATTGACGGGATGTTTGATTCTTTAAGATTGTATGATAAAACAAATTATATAACTAAAATAATTGCTTGCTTTCCTTCGCATGATGTTTTAAAAGTAGAGTATGGGACAGTGGATGAAAAACTGGAATATGTAATGTTTCCTGCATCTAAGAAGTCACCGGATATTTATATAAAAGAACAGGAACAGTACTTTGAAAATATTATAAAAAACAAGAAGCCAGATATCATTCACATATTCGGAACGGAGTATCCACACTCACTAGCAATGGCGAGAGTAGCAAATAAGATAAATGCAATTGAAAAGGTTGTAGTAAATATTCAGGGATTGACATCTATATGTGGTCAGTATCATTATTTTGCTGGACTAGAAGGTAAAACAATACATTCAGCAACCATACGCGATATTTTAAAAAAGGATAATATATTTCAACAGAGTTATAGATTTAGAAAAAGAGGATTTTATGAGGTAGAAACGCTCAAACTCGTTAAAAATGTTATTGGAAGAACTGATTGGGATAGGGCGTGTTCGTATTTAAATAATGATAAGTTAAACTATTATTTTTGCAATGAAACATTGCGAGATGTATTTTATACTGGACAGTGGTCACTATCAGAATGTGAAAAATATAGTCTGTTTTTTAGCCAATCATATTATCCAGTAAAAGGTTTTCATTGCCTATTAAAAATATTACCCTACCTGTTGCAAAAATTTCCAGATTTGCATATATATACAACAGGAAAGAACCCGTTAGAGGCAAATACTTTTTTGAAAAAACAGAGACAAACATATTATGATAGATATATTGCTAAATTGCTAATTGATAACCATTTAGAGAACAAAGTGACATATCTTGGCAAACTTACTGCCATAGAGATGAAAAATAGATATTTAAAATCGAATGTGTTTGTTTCTGCATCTTCTATCGAAAATGAAAGCAATTCTATTAGTGAAGCTAAGATTTTAGGGGTTCCAGTAGTTGCATCATATGTTGGGGGTGTGACGGATAGAATTATACATAAAACAGATGGATATTTTTATCCGTTTAATGAACCTTATATGTTAGCCTATTACATTGAAAAAATTTTTAATGATGAGCAATCTACCAATATTATTTCAAAAAATGCTCGTGAGAATGCATTAACATTACATGATCAAAGGAAGAATGCATTAGCATTATTAGAGATCTATCATTCAATAATAAAGAGGTCTTCTTTATAAGAAGAGTACCGTAAAAGCCTAACTTTATTAAGAATCAGAATTATATATTTTAGACTATTATGGAAGGTCTATTAGGTAGCCTTTTATTTTCATATGGTAGATTCTTAAGGGCTTATTCATTCAAGCGGTTATTTAGCCGAAGTAAGGTTTGCTTTATGCTCGTTTCTTGTCTATAAATAGACAGACAAGGAGTATCCTGTGACTTTGTTTTAAGAGATTCATAATCTGGAACAGATCTTTACTTTCGAAAGACTGATACGGGCTATAGTTATGTTCATAACAAGGGTCGATCTTGATTACAACGATAAGGAGTATTTGTGATCGTTGCTGATTCAAGCTGGTGTAGCGTGCGCTAGGGAACAGTTAACCAGCGTAAAGTGAATGAAGAACTAGCCATCAGACTAATTTGCAGAGGCTGAGTTTAAGAAGAAAGTTGATATATCGATTACGCTTTTTGTTCTAATAGTTAAGCAATAAAATGTAATTTAAGTAGTGTTAGAATTAGATATATTGTGAGGAGAAACAGATGTTAAGTCCAGTAGTTATGTTTGTGTATAACCGATTACCACATGCTCAAAAAACACTTCAAAGTTTAGCCAAAAATACATTGGCTAAAGATACATATCTATACATCTTTTCAGATGCGGCTAAAAGTGAGAAAGACAAGAAAGCAGTAGAAGATGTAAGAAAGTATATTAATTCCGAAGAAATAAGGCTTTTTTTTCGGAAGGTGATTGTAATTGAAGCGAAAGAAAATAAAGGACTTGCCAAAGCAATCATTTCAGGCGTTTCAAAAGTTATTAGTAAATATAACAGAGTTATTGTTATTGAAGATGACAATTTAGTAGCACCAGATTTTTTAGAATTTATGAATGACTGTTTGGATTTTTATGAGAAAGATAGTAAAGTATGGTCAATTTCTAGTTATAATATTATGGATGCTAAAGGAATATTTCCAAAAGATAAATATGAAAAAGATATTTATATGCTCGGGCGTACTGGATCATATTCTTGGGCTTCATGGAAGGATCGATGGGAAAAAGTTGATTGGGATGTGAAAGATTATAAGAAAAAGTTTCTTCATAATATAAACAACAGAAAAAGATTCAATTTTTTTGGAAATGACCGTGCTACTATGTTAGACTTCCAAATGGCAGGACTAATCTCTTCCTGGGCAATACGATTCGATTATGCGGAATTTAAAAATCAAGCGTTTACTATTTATCCGAGTGTTTCTAAAAGCAAAAATATTGGATTAGATGGAAGCGGTGTTCATAATAAAAAAATAGCTAATGAAGATTATAAATTGGAAGAACTAAATTCACATAGCTATCAGCTGCAACATGATTTATACATCGATGAAGAAATAAGAAAGGCATTTATAAGCTGTTTCAATTCTTCTAAAAAAGCTAGAATAAAACAATATATAAAGGCTTATTTTTATAGAATTATTCGTTAAAATATTTTTATTAAAGACTAAGGAGTAATCATGAAATATTGTTTCTTGATATTAAATTATATGGCTGTAAATGAAACGATAGGTTGTATTAAATCTATTCAAAATAATTATTGCGCATATGATTATTATGTTGTCGTTGTTGATAATGGTTCGACCAATAATAGCGTACAGATTTTAAAGAAGTTCTTTATTGAAGATAAAAGGATATATATCATATCTCAGAATAAGAATTTAGGATTTGCTCAAGGAAATAATGTTGGATATAGATGGTGCAAGGAAAAATTAAATCCAGATTTTATTATTATTTGTAATAGTGATATTATATTTCAGCAGAAAGATTTTTTAAAACTTACTACTGAAAAATATGAATATTATAAATTTGATGTTATGGGACCTGATATCCAAAGGAAAATCTCGGGAGATACAGTACACCAAAACCCCCATGCTTTATTTTTAGAAAGTGGAGATGATGTATTAAATTCAATTAAAGAGAATGAGTTGGTTATTTCTAGGTTGAAAAATAGTATTTTATATAGAAATAAATTTATAATAATAAACTATTTTCAACACGTGAAAGAAGGTGTTAAAAGTACGTTCCCAGCTATTGTTTCTGGGATTAGAAAGATAAAGAAAAATAGGAGTGTTACTAATAATATATGGAAAACGGAGCGACTTGATTGCGTTTTGCATGGATCGTGTTTAATATTTTCAAAGAAATACATAGATAAACATGAAGAAGCATTTTACCCGTTTACTTTTTTGTATGGTGAAGAAAAAATCTTGTATTTTTTGCTAAAAAAAGAAAATGGTATAATGCTATATACTCCTGATTTAATGGTCATACATAAACATGGGGCTTCAACAAAATTAGTAAATAAGAAGATAGTGAATAATGAATTATTCAGAAGAGAAAATTCTTTGAAATCACTTCAAATATTATTTTCTCTAATTAATAAACAAGAGAATACTAAAGAGTAATAGTTATGGTGAAAATGTCATGTTAAGAGAAAAAAAGATGGGTATAAATGCAATTTTAAATGTATTGAGACAATGTTTGAGTATAATTTTTCCTATTATAACCTATCCATATGCGTTAAGAACATTAGGAGTAACTAATATTGGAAAGGTAAACTATACAGGATCTATTATAGGATATTTTAGTTTAATTGCGATGCTTGGAGTTTCAAACTATGCTATTCGAGAAGGAGCAAAAAGAAAAGGGAATAAAGAAAAATTTGAAAAATTTGTTGCTGAAATTTTTACTATTAATATTATTTCGACAGTAATATCGTATATTTTGCTGATTATAACGCTAGCTTTTGCAAAAAATTTGAAATCTTATGCGATACTACTGCTTATCCAAAGTGCTACAATATTATTTAATACATTAAAAGTTGATTGGATTAATAATGTTTTTGAAGACTTTTTTTACATTACAGTAAGAAGTATTATTATTTACTTTATAACAATTATTTTCTTATTTGTATTTATAAGAAATGAAAACGATTATTACCTGTATGCATTAATGTCCGTAGTAACAAATGCAATAATAAGTATGATGAATTGGGTTTATTGTAAAAAATATGTGCATATTAAAATGACATTGCATCCCAATATTAGATTACATTTAAAGCCAATAATGACTTTGTTTGCAAATGCAATCGCAATATCCATATATGTAAATATTGATACTACAATGTTAGGCTGGATACAAGGAGACTATAGTGTGGGAATCTATTCAACAGCAGTAAAAATTTACTCAATTGTAAAAAATATTTTAGTTTCAATCTATGCTGTCGCCGTTCCTAGACTATCCCTGTATGTAGGTACAAATGATTGGAAAACATATAAAAAAATAAATTCAAAATTATGGGGAATTATGTCTTTGCTTTTAGTACCGGCCGGCATTGGGTTGATATCACTTTCAGATGAGATAATGCTAATTATGGGAGGAAAAGAATTTGCCGATTCGGCAGTTGTACTACAAATACTAAGTATTGCTCTTATATTTGCTATATTTGGAGGTCTAGTTACAGCTTGTATGAATATAACGTTGAGTAGGGAAAAGTATACATTGAATGCAACGATTCTTGGTGCAGCTTTAAACTTAGGGCTTAACTTTCTAATGATTCCGCTATTTGCACAAAATGGTGCTGCGATAACTACAGTATTAGCAGAAGCAGTTGTTTTTATGTTTTCTTTTATAAGCATTCCAAATAAAGATAAATATTTAGATTTTAAGAAAATTAGACAGTCATTTCTTAATTCATGCATAGGTGGAGCTATAATAGTAATAGTGACAGTATTATTGAAAGGATGTATAATCAATTCATTTATAAGAATTATATTAATTATAATAAGTAGTATAACTTTATATGGGATAGTTCTAGTAATAAGGCAAGATATATATTTTAGTGGCCTGATTCGTCCGTTAATGAGAAAAATAAAGAAAGTTGGAAGAGAAGCCGAAGATGAAAAATAGAAATATAGATTTACATGATTCAATTATATTAATAACAGGTGCGGTTGGATTTATTGGTGCAAATGTAGTAGAGAAGTTATTACTAAGCAATAGAAGGGTTCAAATTATTGGTATTGATAATATGAACGATTATTATGATGTAAATTTAAAGCAATTTCGATTACAAAAAATCGAACAATTGGCAAGAACAAGTGACTCAAAATGGACATTTATAGAGGGAACGATTGCAAACAAAAAGTTAATAAATCAAGTATTTAAAAAATTTAAACCTTCTATAGTAGTTAATCTTGCTGCTCAAGCGGGGGTGCGCTATTCAATTATTAATCCAGATGTATACATAGAATCAAATATAATAGGGTTTTATAATATTTTAGAGGCCTGCCGTCATTCTTATGATGGTGGAAAACCCGGAGTGGAACACTTGGTATATGCTTCTTCTTCATCGGTGTATGGTTCTAATACGAAGGTTCCATACTCAACAGAGGATAAAGTAGACAATCAAGTAAGCCTCTATGCAGCAACGAAAAAGTCTGATGAATTAATAGCACATGCTTATTCCAAATTATATAATATTCCTTCTACAGGCTTGAGATTCTTTACTGTTTACGGACCGGCTGGACGCCCAGATATGGCTTACTTTGGATTTACGAATAAACTTAGAAATGACGAGACAATAGAAATTTTTAATTATGGAAATTGTAAGAGAGACTTTACCTACATTGACGATATTGTAGAAGGAATTATTCTTGTCATGCAGTCTGCACCTCAGAAAGCAGTGGGGGAGGATGGACTGCCAATTCCTCCGTACGCACTTTATAATATTGGAAATAATCATCCGGAAAATCTTCTGGATTTTGTAAATATTCTGCAGCAAGAGCTTATAAGAGCAGGAGTATTAGATAAGGAATATGACTTTGAAGCTCATAAAAAACTTGTTCCTATGCAGCCGGGAGATGTACCGGTGACATATGCAGATATCAGTGCATTAGAAAGAGACTTTGGATTTAAACCAAGTACAAGTCTGAGAGAAGGCCTTCGGAAATTTGCCGAGTGGTATAAAGAATATTACATGAGTTAAGGGAGGAAGACTAATGAAAATAGCAGTTGCAGGAACAGGATATGTGGGCTTATCTATTGCTACGCTTTTGTCACAGCATAATGAAGTTAAGGCGGTAGATATTATTCCTGATAAAGTGGAATTAATAAATCAGAGGAAGAGCCCTATACAAGATGAGTATATTGAAAAATATCTGGCAGAAAAGGATTTAAATCTTATAGCAACTTTGGATGCAAAAGAGGCATATTCCAATGCAGACTATGTAGTAATTGCGGCTCCTACTAATTATGATAGCAAGAAAAATTTTTTTGATACCAGTGCGGTAGAGTCAGTTATAAAACTGGTAATTCAATATAATCCGGAAGCAATTATGGTTATTAAGTCAACGGTTCCTGTTGGATTTACAATTTCGGTAAGGGAAAAATATCACTGCGACAATATTATTTTCAGCCCGGAATTCCTCAGAGAGTCGAAAGCGCTTTATGACAATTTATATCCAAGCCGTATTATAGTAGGAACAGATACGAAAAATGCCAGACTTGTAAAAGCAGCTGAATCCTTTGCTGGTTTATTACAGGAGGGAGCTATTAAAGAGAATATAGATACTTTGATTATGGGATTTACAGAGGCAGAGGCAGTTAAATTATTTGCGAATACATACCTGGCCCTTAGAGTATCGTATTTTAATGAACTGGATACTTATGCAGAAATGAAGGGACTAAACACCCAGGAAATTATAGAGGGCGTCTGCCTGGATCCTCGTATAGGAACGCATTATAATAACCCAAGTTTTGGATACGGAGGATACTGTCTGCCAAAAGATACAAAGCAGCTTCTTGCCAACTATGCGGATGTGCCGCAAAATATGATGTCTGCTATTGTGGAAAGTAATAGGACCAGAAAAGACTTTATAGCAGAACGTGTTCTTGAAATAGCAGGAGCCTATGGCGCTAATAGCGAATATGATGAAAGCAGAGAAAAGGAAGTCATCATTGGTGTATTCCGATTAACTATGAAGAGTAATTCCGATAACTTCCGTCAGAGCAGTATCCAGGGTGTTATGAAACGAATTAAAGCCAAAGGCGCAATAGTCGTTGTATATGAGCCCACACTGGAAGATGGAAGTACCTTTTTTGGAAGTAAAGTAGTTAATGATTTGGAAAAGTTCAAAAATATGAGTCAGGCAATTATTGCAAATAGATATGACAAATGTCTGGATGACGTGAAAGAGAAAGTCTATACCAGAGACTTGTTTGGCAGAGATTAATAATACAGAGACAACGAACTTTTTAAATAAAAATTCTTAGAAGGAGTAATAAGAAATGTCTACATTTAACAATGCAACTTTGATGATTACTGGTGGGACAGGTTCTTTTGGTTCCACTGTCCTGAAACATTTTTTGAAATCTGATTTAAAAGAAATTCGCATTTTCTCCCGTGACGAGAAGAAACAGGACGATATGCGCCATGAACTCCAGGCCAGGGATCCGGAAAATGCAAAGAAAGTGAAATTTTACATAGGAGATGTGCGCAACGCCCAGTCCGTCCGGGACGCTATGCCTGGCGTAGATTATATTTTCCACGCAGCAGCGCTGAAGCAGGTTCCCTCCTGTGAGTTTTTCCCTATGGAGGCAGTGCGCACTAATGTGATTGGTACGGACAATGTCCTTCATGCGGCGATTGATGCGGGAGTTCAGCGAGTAGTCTGCCTTTCCACAGATAAGGCTGCTTATCCCATTAATGCCATGGGAATTTCAAAGGCTATGATGGAACATGTGATTTATGCCAATGCCCGTGTTGCTGCAGAGCGTGGCAATACTGTAATTTGCTGCACCCGGTATGGAAATGTAATGTGTTCCCGTGGTTCAGTAATCCCCTTATTTATTGATCAGATTAAAGCTGGTAATCCTATTACCATCACAGATCCCAATATGACCCGTTTCCTTATGAATCTGGATGAAGCCGTAGATCTGGTTATGTTTGCTTTCCAGCACGCAAATCCCGGAGACTTATTTATCCAGAAAGCAGATGCATCTACCATTGGGGATCTGGCAAAGGCTGTTCAGAAGCTTTTTGGTGATACTGGTACACAGATTATCGGTACCCGCCATGGAGAGAAACTTTTCGAGACTCTTATGACCAGAGAAGAACGTCTCCGCAGCGAAGACATGGGAAATTACTACCGTGTAGCAGCGGATAACCGGGACTTAAATTATGACAAATATGTGGTCAAAGGCGAAGTACATACCATGGCAGATGAGAGCTACACCAGCCATAATACGAACCTCCTGGATGTAGAGGGGACAGTGAAGAAGATTCTTACGACGGAATATGTTCAGAATGCTTTAAAAGATATTAAGAAAGCATAAGCAGCCTGGGGATAGAATAAAATAAATTCAAAATTCATAAAAATCACTTTTTAAACAACTTAATATTTTGTGAAACCTTCCATCTGTTGCCAGCCTGGAAAATATGCTACTATAAACGCAAAGCATTTTATATTTCAACATCCTTATCAACATTTCAAAGAGCTTCGGCTCTGTCTTATATTTCTATGGATCATATCAAAGGAAAGAAATCTCAATGCTTTTATTCCAATCAAATAGCAGAGAGGTTTCTTTCTACAGGATATGTACCGGTGAAAAAGACCTCCTGCACAGGTTTTAAGAAAAGGAGGTCTTATTATGGGACAGATTAAGAACAACGGGGCAGCGGAAAACCTTGCTGCCAATCGAAACTACAAATCCACGGTTTTTGCTATGCTCTTTGGAGACAGGGAAAGGCTGCTGGGATTGTATAATGCTATCAGTAGAAAGAATTATCAGGATCCGGAAGCACTGGAAATCAATACTCTGGAGAACGCCATCTATATGGGAATGAAGAATGATCTTTCCTTCCTCATTGATGACAGATTATCTCTTTATGAACACCAGTCTACTGTAAATCCCAATATGCCCCTGCGTTTTTTATTTTATATTTCCGATCTATATTCCGGCATGACAACAGAGGAGAATTTTTATGGAAGGAAGGCGCTGTCCATTCCTATCCCCTGCTTTGTGATCTTCTATAATGGAGCAGAGCCCCAGCCGGACAGGAAGATCCTGCGGCTGTCGGATCTCTATACGGTAAGGATGAAAGAAACACAGTTGGAGCTGACAGCAGTGTTGCTGAACATCAACCGGAATCACAACCGGGAGTTGATGGAAGCCTGCCGGGACCTGAAGGATTATGCAGAATATGTAGATCGGGTGCGGAAATATGCCAGAGAACTGCCCTTGTCAGAGGCAGTGGAAC
>ERZ1643251.1743-NODE-1743-length-24044-cov-7.869649_pt1 | contig 24044 bp, 22 predicted proteins | sample MGYA00579261_ERZ1643251 | MGnify/ENA primary metagenome ERZ1643251 (study PRJEB29033, sample SAMEA4952267) | chicken gut metagenome | biome: Broiler Chicken; feature: Gastrointestinal Tract; material: Caecum | place: Ireland | collected 2018 | study: Broiler... | reverse complement strand
CATATGGCGAAAACAAAGCGCTTAATTCGTGAAAAGATCGATCAGATTGATGTTGTATACGAAGTTATTGATGCACGGATTCCGTATTCTTCAAAGATAAAAAATATCGAAGAAGATACGAAGAATAAACCTAGAATTTTAATTATGACAAAAATAGATTTATGTGATATGAATGAAACAAAAAAATGGATTACATATTATGAAAATCTTGGTTATACAGTATTAGGTGTAGATTTAGAGCATGGAAAGAATATCAATCAAATCTTACAATCTACAAGAGAGATGATGCAACCTTATCAAGAAAAGAGAAAAGAAAAAGGTTTATCAACTCGTAAAACGAGAGTTTTAATTGTAGGAATTCCAAACGCAGGAAAGAGTACTTTGATTAATCGATTGGTTGGAAAGAAAGCTGTCAATGTAGGGAATAAGCCAGGTGTTACGAAATCGCTTGATTGGATTCGAATCAATGATGAATTAGAATTGTTAGATACACCGGGAGTATTATGGCCTAAGTTTGAGGATCAAACAGTTGCACTTAATTTAGCAAGCTTAACGGCGATTAAGGAAGAAGTTCTTCCAATTTACGATGTCGTTTCTCATATTTTGATTACACTTTTCAAATATTATCCTAAAACGCTTTCTGAACGCTATGGCATCGAAGAAATCGATATGGAAGATCTCGTTCCAACTTTGGATTTGATCGGGAAACGTAGGGGGTGTATCATGCGAGGTGGAGAGATTGATTACGATCGTGTGATGGGACTGATCTTACAAGATGTCAAAGAAGGAAGAATCAAAGGAATTACTTTCGATCGATATGATGATCTCAACCAAGAATAATGAGATAGAAAGTAGGAGCGAAAGATGGAGTTAAAAATGATCAACGTATTAGCGCTTGCTTATCTCGGAGATAGTATTTATGAAGTATACGTACGTAAGTACTTGCTTGAAAAAGGAATCAGCAAAGTACAAGAATTACAAAAAGAAGCGATATCTTATGTGAGTGCAAAGAATCAAAGTGTTTTTTTACACGATATGATAGATCAAAATTTCCTTTCGGAAGAAGAGTTGGAAATTGTAAGACGTGCTAGAAATCACAAAGGAAATAGACATCCTAAAAATACAGATATTGTCACATATAAAGAATCGACGGGATTAGAAGCACTCATCGGATATTTAGAATTAAAAGAAGATCACGAACGAATAGAGCAAGTAATGAAATTTATATTAGGAGAGTAACTATGTATATATATGGAAAAAATGTAGCAGAGGAAACTTTGAAAAATAATAAAAAAATACACAAAGCATATCTTTACCGTAACTTCCATGATGAATGGATTATTTCTGCGTTGCAAAAAAGAAATGTATGGATCGAATATAAAGATAAATACGAATTAGATCGACTTGCAAGTGGAAATCACCAAGGTATAATATTGAGTGTTCCAGATTACGAATATTGTCAGTTAGATGATTTAATTGTGAAGGAAGATCCACTTTTAGTTATCTTAGACCATGTTGAAGATCCTCATAATTTAGGTGCGATTATTCGAACTTGTGAAGCAGCAGGAGTAGATGGTATTATTTTACCGAAAAACCGCAGTGTCGAAGTGAATGCGACAGTTATGAAGACGAGTGCTGGTGCATTAGAATATGTTAAAATTGCTCAAGTTACGAATATTGCTCAGACGATGAAGGAATTAAAAAGAAAAGGATTTTGGATCGTTGGAACTGACATGGATGGTACGAATTATAGTGATATTGATTACAAAGGTAAAATGGCTTTAGTTATCGGAAACGAAGGAAAAGGAATGAGTCGAATCGTAAAAGAAAATTGTGACTTTATTGCGAGTATTCCGATGATCGGGAAAATCAATAGTTTAAACGCATCCGTTGCAGCTGGAATTATGATATATGAAGCAGTGCGTTTAAGAAAGTAGGGATATCGTGGAGTATAAAGACTATAATGATAATGAATTGTTATGGTATGTGGCCGAGAAGAATGAGGCGGCTTTAGATATTTTATATAAGAAGTATGAACCATTTATTATAAACTTCGCAAAGAAAATGTTTGAATATTGTAAGTATAGTGGATTAGAAATGAACGATCTTGTTCAAGAGGGAATGTTAGGTTTAAATGATGCGATAACAAAGTTTAACGATCAGAAAAACGTAACATTCTATACGTTTGCTAAGACTTGTATCGAAAGGAAGATCATTAGTTGTGTCGTCTCGACTAGAAGATTAAAACATCGCATTTTAAATGAATCCATTTCATATGAGACGGATTTGAAAGATGACGGTGGAACATTAGAATACTTACTTCGAGATAATAAACATAATCCGGAAAATATGTTATTGCATACGGAAAATGAGAAAAAGATCGTAGAGTTGACGAAGGAGAGTCTAACGGATTTTGAACAACAGGTATTTGAATTGAAAATTTCTAATTTTAGTTATAAAGAAATTGCTGAGATTTTAGATAAGGATAAAAAATCTATCGATAATGCTTTACAGAGAATCAAGACGAAAATGAAAAAAATTTTAAATACGATAGATGAGTAGAAAGAGGGATTATATGACAAAGTTGAGAACTATGGATGGGAACGAAGCTTGTAGTCGTATTGCTTATTTATTTACAGAAGTTGCAGGTATTTATCCGATTACGCCATCGAGTCCAATGGCAGAACACGTAGATGAATGGGCAAATGCCGGAATGAAAAATATGTTTGGAGAACCTGTAAAAATTGTTGAAATGCAAAGTGAAGCAGGAGCTGCAGGAATGATTCATGGTGCATTACAGGCTGGTTGTTTAGCAACGACGTTTACAGCAAGTCAGGGACTTCTTTTGATGATTCCAAATATGTATAAGATGGCAGGAGAAATGTTACCTTGTGTTATGCATGTTGCCGCACGTAGTTTATCGACACATGCACTTTCGATTTTTGGAGATCATCAAGATATTTATGCAACTAGAATGACTGGATTTGCTATGCTTGCAAGTTCATCAGTGGAACAAGCTTCCGACATGGCTGCGATAGCGCATTTAAGTGCGATCAAGTCAGAACTTCCATTTTTGCACTTCTTTGATGGATTCCGCACGAGTCATGAACTTTCGAAAATTGAAGTTTTAGAAAAAGACGATATTTTGCCACTTGTCGATCAAGAAGCGTTACAAAAGTTCCACAATCGTCGTATGAATATTGCTCGTCCAGCGACGAGAGGAACTGCACAAAACGATGATATTTACTTTCAAGCGACTGAAGTTCGTAATCCATATTACGATCGATTGCCTTTCATTGTCGATGAATATATGAAGAAGATTAACGAAATTCGTAAGACGAATTACCATCCGTTTGTCTATTACGGAAGTAAGAAGGCAGATCGCGTGATTGTAGCGATGGGATCCGTTTGTGAAACGATTAAGGAGACGATCGATGATTTAAATCAAAAGGGATACTCTGTTGGACTTATCGAGGTGCATTTGTACCGGCCATTTAGTGCGGAATATTTTAAAAAAGTATTACCAGAAACTGTTTCTCATGTTGCCGTTTTGGATCGTACGAAAGAAGCGGGTAGTATAGGAGAACCATTATATTTAGACGTGAGAAGTATTTTGCCTGAACATATTACAGTCGTAGGTGGAAGATATGGATTATCAAGTAAAAATACGACACCAGCACAAATTAAGGCGGTCTTTGATATGCTAGAAAATCCAAGACACAATTTTACGATCGGAATAGAAGATGATGTTACTCATTTGAGTTTACCGTTAGAAGTTTATCATATCAATCGTGCCAAAGAGATGTTGATCTATGGATATGGTAGTGATGGAATGGTAAGTGCTTCGAAGTCTATTTTAAAATTGATCGGGGATGAAACAGATCAATATGTGCAGGGATATTTTCAATATGATTCTAAAAAATCAGGTGGAGTGACAGTAGGACATTTGCGTTTTTCTAATGATCCGATCCGTTCGACTTACTATGTAGAAAATCCGTATTTCGTTGTTGTGACAAAGGATAGTTATCTACAAGAGTTTGATTGCTTTAGTGGCCTTTGTGATCGTGGAATCGTATTGCTTAACACTGATCGTACAAAAGAAGAGCTTCTTAATTTTCTGCCAGAGAAAACAAAGGCTCTATTTCAAAAGAGAAATATTACGCTTTATACGATCAATGCTTATGAGATTGCTCGCAAAGTTGGATTAGGAAATAAGATCAGCACGATTATGGAAAGTGCGATCATGCATATTGCTTCGATTTTAGATCCTGCTTTAGCAAACCAGAAAATGAAAGAATACGTGAAACAACGTTTTTTCAAAAAGGGAGAAGAGGTTGTTGCTGCTAACATCGACGCGATCGATCGTGCAGTAGATCATTTGGAAAAAGTAAATATACCGAACGATACTTATATTGTTGAAGTAGATATGGATTCTAATGATATATATGATGCGATGAAAGAAAGACTTGGAAATCAACTTCCAACGAGTGCTTTTTTGAAAACTCCGGATGGAACTTTTAGAGCGGGAACGAGCGCTTTAGAAAAAAGAGAACTGAGTGATACTGTTCCAAGTTATATTCCTGAAAATTGTATTCAGTGTAATCAATGTTCTATTGTTTGTCCACATGGTGTAATTCGACCTTATTTGCTTACAGAGGAGGAGTATCAAGCAGCGCCAGATTATGTAAAAGAAAAATGTAAAAAGGCGATTGGAAAAGGATTAGAGTCATATTATAGTACGATTGCGATATCTATCGCAGATTGTACCGGATGTGGACTATGTATGAAAACGTGCCCTGGTATGCGTGGTGCACTCGCCTTGATTCGTAAACGCTATCAAGAGCAAAAAGATCAAAAGGAACAAGAAAGATTCAATTATTTAGAGGAAAATGTAACAGAAAAGGATCTTGTAAATTTATATACGATCAAAGGAAGTCAATTAGTAAAACCAAAATTTGAATTTAGTGGTGCCTGTGCAGGTTGTGGAGAGACTCCTTATCTGAAATTGTTAACGCAATTATTTGGAGATCATATGATGATTGCGAATGCGACAGGATGTTCGTCTATTTATGGAGGAAGTGCGCCGACGACGCCTTATAAAGTTCCATGGGCAAGTTCTCTTTTTGAGGATAATGCTGAATATGGATATGGAATGAAAGTAGCAACGGAAGTTCGTCGCAATTATATTAAACAATATATGGAAACTCATTTAGATGAGAATAAAGAGTTATATCAAAAATGGTTGGATCATATGGAACAGCCACAAATCACAAGAGAAGTATATGATGCGTTAAAAAAAGATACACCGGAAGGATTAAAACCATACATGGATGATATCATTGCACCTAGTGTATGGATGATTGGTGGGGATGGATGGGCTTACGATATTGGATATGGTGGAATCGATCATATTTTATCAAGCCAAGCCAATGTAAATATTCTAGTGTTGGATAGTCAAGTATATTCCAACACTGGAGGTCAAGCATCTAAGGCGAGTCCAAAAGGAAGTATTGCGGCGTTTGCGTCTCATGGGAAGGATGTTCCTAAAAAGGATTTAGCTCGTATTGCAATGTGTACACCAAACGTGTATGTTGCACAAGTAAGTATGGGAGCAAATCCAATGCAAGTGATACGTGCAATGAAGGAAGCGGAAGAACATCAAGGCCCATCGATGATTCTCGCATATTCGCCATGTATTTCTCATGGAATTCGTGGTGGAATGGAAAACAGTATGGATTCTAGTAAGATGGCAACCGCATGTGGATACTATCCGATTTTCCGATATCAACCTGAGACAAAGAAATTTACTTTGGATAGCAAACAGGTTAATTTTGATTTATATCAGAATTATCTGGAAACACAAAATCGTTATCGTATGTTAAAAGTGGTGAACAAAGAAAAAGCAGAACAATTATTACATCAGAATAAAGAAGAAGCGATAGAACGTTTTGAGTACTATCAAAGTTTAGAACAGAAATCTCAAAATAATGAATAATAAAAAAGAAGCAACTTTGAAACCGAATGTCTAAATGCTTCTTTTTTTATAATAATTTAAATATTTTTCGACAAAATTCGCAAATGAATTGACAAATTTCACTAAAATAGAGTAAATTATAATTAGAAGTGAGGAGGATGATGTTCATGTATTGTGGAGAATGCGGTGCCAAGAATAAAAAAGGCGCTCGTTTCTGCGAAGAATGTGGGAAACCACTAGAAGCTGTAGATGAGAAGGTAAGTAAAGCTGAAACATCTAACAGTAAAGGTCGACGACCACGACCTGTGAAGAAAGCACCTGTTGAAAAGAAGCCAATGTCTAAAAAAGCAAAGGTGGGAATTATCATAGGTGTTATCGTAGCTGTCATAGTAGTTGCGTTTATCGTTATCGGAAATATGTTGACGGATCCGAAGAAGATAGCAACTGAGTATTTTGAAGCAATTACAAGTTATGACGCAGACAAGATGTATGCATACCTCGATGTGAAAGAAAGTGATTTTGCCAACAAGAAAATCTTCAAGAAAATTGTAGACCGTCAACTAAAGGAGACGAAAAATGTTCCAAAAGTTACGAACTACAAAGTAACAAGTACGGAGAAGAGTAGCAGTGGGCTCGTTATGTACGTTAAGATTAATTACACCATGGAAGGAAGCACGGAAGATAAAATTCAAACAATTGAGTTAACAAAAGATAAGAATAAAAAATTCTTGTTCTTTGACAATTGGAAGATTGCAATGACAGATGTTGAAACAGTAGAAGATTTTGAACTTTCTGTCATGAAAGATTCAACTGTAACGTTAGAAGGAGTTAAAGTTGACAAGAAATATATCGATAAAGAAGAGAGCGATGATTCTATCGATGTATATAAATTACCTTCTTTATTCCCATTAGAATATGAAATGCAAGTAGCATTGCCACTTGGATTCACGTTAGAAGATGAGCTAGATGCAGGAAGATATTCTAAGTCTCAAACAGTTAATTTGGATGAAGAAAATATTCCAGAAGCTGAGCAAAAGAAGATAGCTGATAAGGCAAAACAAGATTTATTAACACTTTACAACTCAGCTATTACTAATAAATCATGGGATGAGATTAAATCTGGATTTGAGTATAAAGATGCGGATTTAGATGACTTAAAAGAGGCTTACGAAGATTTGAAAGAAGATCTTAATTCTTCATCAAGCACGAAACTTACACAAATCGAATATAAAGATCTCGAACTTAGAAGTGTAGATATCAACGATGATGGTTTCTTATCTATGTATGTTTATGCTAAGTATAATTATACAGTTTCTTATGAAGAAGATGGTCAAACGAAGACAAAATCAAAATCTACGACAGACGGAATGTATTTGACGTATGATTACAAAGAAAATGCATATCGTTTAGTAGATGCATCAAGTTTACAAACATATTTTTCTAGATATTTTTAAGGAGGATTAGAAATGGCTAAATTTTGTACGAAATGTGGAAAACCACTTGTTGATGGTAAACCATGTGATTGTGAAAAAAATGAAAATCAAAATGAAGTAGAACAAGTAAGTTTTAATTCAAACGGACTTTTAGAAACAGTAAAGGGTATGTTTACAAGACCAGTTTCAACATTGCAAGAATTCGTTCAAGATCATAATCTTGTTCCTGCTTTAATCTTGTTGGGAATCAATGCACTTATCGTTTCTCTATTTGTCTGTTTAGGGGCAAAAGAAATTATTAGTGCGATTGCTGGTAGTGTATCAAGTTTGTTATTTACAATGGGTGGAGTGGAAATTCCTTATGCTAGAATTTTCTTTACAACGCTTGTTGTCATTATAATTGTATATGCTGCACTTGCTGGACTTTTCTATTTGATTGCTGATAAGTTGTTTAAAGGTAGTTCAAGTTATCAGAAGATGCTTGCATTGCTTGGAGGTACATCAGTGATTATGTCAGTGACATTATTACTTTCTATTGTATTTATGTATGTATCATCACAAGTGATGACAATTATCTTCTGTTGTGGAGCAATTGTTCAAAGTACATATATGGTGCAGGGATTTATCTATGCATCTGATATTGACGATGACAAAGTTGGATATACTTATGCAATTGTTTATGCAATTTTCTTAACTATTACAGTATTTATCTTGCCACAAATTTTAGGTTAAAAATGAAAGAGACTTTGAATGAAGTCTCTTTTTTTATAATCCTTTTTTGATAGTGTTTAAGATTTCTTTTCTCGCTTTATCATCACTTTGTTCCCATAAAATTTCAAAGAAAACGCCAAGTCCTGGAAGAGTAATTTCTTTTTGTTCAGAAATAGAATGTTCGATCGAAGTTTTCATTTCTTCTGTGTCTGTATCTTTGAAGTTTTCGATGATATTTTTTCTGATATCTATTTTCATCGTCCACATCCTTTCATAGTTATTGTGTTTTTTTTTCTTTAAAATATACATGAGTGAAAGAAGCATTCATTTTTTAAAATAAATATATCAAAAGTCGTATCTTTTTTTCATGTGATATGATAAAATGAAGTTAGAATTGGAGGGATAATATGAATGCGATGTGGATTGTATTGATTGTAATTGCGATTATTGTCGTATTATTGATTGCATTTTTTGTTTCTACTTACAATAAACTTGTTAATTTACGAAACATGGTACAAGATCAGTGGTCACAAATTGACGTTTTATTGAAAAGAAGAGCGGATTTAATTCCTAACTTAGTAGAGACAGTTAAAGGATATGCATCACATGAAAAAGAAACTTTGGATGCCGTTATAAGTGCGCGTAACAAAGCGGTTAGTGCTACGACACCAGAGGATGAGATGAAGGCAAATGGCGAATTGACTCAAGCATTAGGACGTTTATTTGCAATTAGTGAAGCTTATCCAGATCTAAAAGCAAACACGAATTTTATCGATTTACAAAACAATTTAAAAGAAACAGAAGATAAAATTGCTTATGCAAGACAATTCTACAATGATGCAGTGCTAGGATACAAAAACAAACTAGAGATGTTTCCATCTAATATTGTGGCATCTATGTTTGGATTTAAACCAGAGGCATTTTTTGAAGCAACCGAAGCTGATAAAGAAGTTCCTAAGGTTCAATTTTAGGCTTACGTATGTAAGTCTTTTATTTTAAAGGGGAGTGTACAATGAGACAAAAGATTACAATTTTAATTTTATTTCTAGTAGTGTTGCTTTTACCAAGTCAGGTGAGTGCCTCTAGTGATGTCTATATTAAAGATTATTATGTGGATGCAACTGTGGAAAGTAGTGGAGATATTTACGTAAAGGAATTATTTTTACTAACTGGAGACTATAATGGATACGAACGAATTATCAATTATCGAAACGTGAATGCAAAAGCTTTTGATGGTACGAAAGATTCGTTTGAGGGAAGCGATATTTATAACGGAACTGACATCGAATTACTTTCTATTCGAAATGTCGAAGTACCGACAAATTATTCTTTTGATTTGATTCGACAAGAAGGAGAGTTATTTCAGGAAAGTCAAATGGCTAGCTCTGGTATGAGAGGCGTGTATCAAGTGGAAACGACGGGAAATGGTTATCGCTATCGTATCTATAATCCGTCTAATGGTGGAACCAATGGATTTATGATTGAATATCGATTAAAAGATATGGCAATTTTACATTCTGATATTGCCGAGATTGGTTGGAATCTTTTTACGGATGAACAAGCAGATGATATCGAACATTTTTTAATGAAGATACATTTGCCAGAAAATAAGAATGAATTACGCGCATGGGCGCATGGACCACTCAATGGAAATATTTCTTTAGATGGGAAAAATTTAATAACAGTAGAAATTGATGATCTAAGAGCTGGAACGCCTATGGATGTTCGCTTTGCTTTTGATAAAGATCAAGCTGCATACGCTACTAAAACAACTGGGGAAGAAGCTTTACCGATGATTTTAGAAGTAGAAGAAGCTCGTGCAGATCAAGCAAATCAAGAACGTATGAAAGCTCGTGTACTATATTATGGAACGATTGGAATTTCTATTGCTTGGCTCGTAGGGTTAATATTTATTATAATTTATATTTATTATAAATACGATCGAGAATATCAAAGTACTTTTCCAGGAAAATATTTCCGAGATTTTCCAAGTGACGATACACCAGCAACCGTTGGATATTTATTCAATAAAAAAATTCGACCGGATGATCTATCTGCGTGTATTATGAATTTGATCGAAAAAAAGGTGTTGAAATTTGAAGAAAACCCAGAGAAGAAGAACGACTATATCCTAACTTATATAGAAACGAATGGGACTGTAGAATTGTCTCCTTCAGAACTTCAAATTGTATCGTGGCTGTTTGATAAAACACCGGGAAATACGATGACACTTTCTCAAATGAAAAAGGATGCCAAAAAAGATTATGAAGGTTTTTATCAAGAATATACATTATGGAAGACGTGTTGTGAGTCGGAGGCGAAAGCCAAGAATTTCTTTGAGAAAAAAGGAAAATGGCCTACGTTTGCGGCAGTTTATGCTTTTATCGGATTTTTAATAGGAGTATTAACGGCAAATTTTGCAGAGATTTTATGGTTACCGATGATTGTTTTTATTACAGCATTTGCTGCAATGATTTATTTCTTGACATTTACGCGTAGAACGAAAGAAGGAAATGAATTATACGCAAAATGGAAAGGACTTCGCAATTTCTTAAATGACTTTGGTAAGTTTGAGACGAAAGATTTACCACAGATCGCACTTTGGGGCAAATATTTAGTCTATGCTATGACATTTGGTTGTGCGGATAAACTAATGAAGACGATGCAGATCAAAGTACAGGATCTGGGACCAGAGTATGTGGGAATGACGCCATACTATAATTACCATTATATGAATTCTATGTTGATTTTTAATCGGACGATGAATCGTTCTGTTAATAGTGCTGTCAATACGGCAATTTCAACACGTACTGCAGCGATGTCTTCCGATTCTTCTGGCGGAGGCTTCGGTGGAGGCTTCTCATCTGGTGGAGGATCATTCGGTGGTGGCGGTGGCGGTGGTCACTTCTAACAAAAAGATTCACTTTAGAAAGTGAATCTTTTTTACATCATATGATAATTTGCGTCTGTATAATTAGTATTATTAGAATAAGCCATCGATTTCGAATCGCTCAATGTTGCTTCTAAGCGACTTACACGACGGTCCAATTGATTGATTTGATCTTGGATATTAGAGTTTGGCATTTGATTATTGTTACTTTGGAAGTTCATGTCTTGCATTTGGGCCATATTCATTCCTTGATTCATTTGACAACCACATCCATTCTGTATCGGCATAGGCATACCTTGCATCATTGGCATTCCAGGTAGAGGGCCTGGCATTCCCTGATAAGTAGGGTACATCGTATATGGGGTTGCGCCTCCAACATTACGATCTTTTTTCATTTTATCAACACTCCTTTAATTCTCTAATTCATTATATGTCTTTCTTTTTAAATTGTGATATAATATAGTTGGTGATGAAATGAGATTAAAAAATGTAAAAGGCGCAAAAGAGAAAATTAGTCAAAGTTCTTATGTCATTTTAGATCCGAGACAACATCGTGGAAAGATCGCTCAATTATTTGAAAATCAGAATCCGATCTATATTGAAATTGGTATGGGAAAAGGGAACTTTATCATCGAAAATGCAAAACGTTATCCACATATCAATTTTATCGGAATCGAAAAATACGATAGCGTGTTAGTTCGTGCAATCGAAAAGTTAGAAGGAATAGAGCTTTCCAACTTAAAGTTGATACGAATGGATGCAACAGAGATTGAAGAAGTATTTGATCATGAGGTGGATACGATTTATTTAAATTTCTCTGATCCTTGGCCGAAAGCTCGGCATAGTGATCGAAGGTTAACGAGTACCAAGTTTTTAAAACGGTATGATTCTATTTTTGTAGGAACTCCTCATATTGTTATGAAAACTGATAACATGGGACTTTTTGAGTTCTCATTACAATCGTTTTCACAATACGGGTACGTAATCGAGGAGATATCGTTGGATTTATATCAATCTTTAAAAACAGATAATATTCCTACGGAGTATGAACTCAAATTTCACGGACGTGGAATGCCGATTTACTTTTGTGATGTAAGGAAAAAATAGTATACATCAACTGTACAAAAAATAGAGAAAAACCTTCTCTAAAAAGAATTTATTTGATATAATCATAGTAAGAGTGGTGAGATATGAAAAAAATCATAGTACTACTGACAACAATCCTTTTGTTTACGGGATGTACGATTGTTAGAATAGACACGGAAAATTTAGAGAATACTATCAATGTAGTATTATCCAAAGACAATAAGTTGTATAATCGCGTAGGAAAAGGGTATAAGTATTACGTACCACGTGGTGTTAATTATATTGATACGAACGAATTAAACGAAAAGTTATATTCTGATGGAAATTACTACTATCTATATATCGATGCAATTAGCTATTATCATAAGAAAAAGTATGATATTAAAGAAAACAAGGATGCGTACTACTTTCAAAAAATTAATCAAAATGGAAAGCAAGGGTATTTAGAAATCAATCGCCAAGGAAATTTATATTTCGTAGAATTCATGTATAATTATGCGAAGATAGAAGCACTGGTTCCAAAGAAAGATTTAAATGTTGTCGTATTAAATGCTTCCTATATCTTATCCACTGTAAAGTTTAATAATAACGTTATTAAATTAATGTTAAATGAGACCTATTTTACAAATAAAGAAGAAAAATATGATATCTTTACTTCGAAAAAAGAAACGACAAATGTACTTGAATATCAAGACAAAAAAGATAATAAAGAAGAGGAAGAAAAAGATAGGGAAACAATCATTAGAGAAAAATTAACAGAAGAATGAGGTGGCCATATATGGGATTTATGGAAAAAGTTAAGAATTTATTTACAGAAGAGGAAGAGGTTCCAGTAGAACCAGTAAAAAAAGAAGTAATTCAAGTTGAAATACCTGCTCCAGCGGAAGAAAAGACATCTACTCCGAAAAGAGAAGCGACGGTCGAAGTAGAGGAAGAAAAGAAAGAGGAAAAATTTTCGTTTCCTGTTTTCTTCGATGATAAGGATTTCGAATCTTTAGAAAAACCAAAGGTAGAAAAGAAAAAGGAAAAAAAGAACGCACCGGTCGTAAAACGTGAAGATGCTTATCAAGCTAAGGGCATTCACTACGAAGAGAAAAAAGTATTTAAACCATCGCCAATTATTTCACCTGTTTACGGTATTTTAGATAAGAATTATAAAAAGGAAGAGATCTCAAATAAGACGGCGTATACGGACGAGAGTTATCATAAGCCACACAAGTTGGATATCGATGACGTACGTAATAAGGCGTTTGGAACTTTGGAAGATGATATTGATACTGCATTTACGGAAGAAGATATCGTATCTATGAGCAGGGAAACGTATCATGATCAAACTCCTGACTTGGAAGAAGATTTACTTGATGATTTAAAATATGATGAAGGGGACGAAAATCCATTAGATATTTTATCTGATGAGAAAAAATCAACTGCTATATCGGATGATTTTGATATGTTAGATGATGCGGAAACATTACCAAAACATAAATCAGAAAATAACATGGTAGAGGCAGCTATGAATGATGATTCTTCATCGGAGGAAGATTTAAATTTAAATGAAAGCGATTTATTCAACTTAATTGACTCTATGTATGAAAAGAGGGATGAAGAATAATGATTAGTATCAGTGAATTTTTTGCAGTCATATTTTACGTGCTAGGAGCTATACTATTAATAACGTTGATTATGCTTGTACTTCGTTTGATGAATACCCTAGATAAAGTAGATCATGTCATTGATGATGTTTCAGATAAATCACGTAAATTAGATGGTGTTTTCTCACTTGTCGATAAGACGGCAGATGCAATCAATACGGTAAGTGATACAGTAACGCAGTTTATCGTTAGTGGAATACATAATTTATTAAATAGAAAGAAAAAGAAAGAGGGAATGAATGATGAGTAAAAAAAAGAAAAGTGGCGTAGGAAAGTTTTTAGCTGGAGCTGCTGTCGGGGCAGGGTTAGGAATTTTATTTGCTCCTAAAAAAGGTAGTGAAACAAGAGAAGATATCAAGATGTTGATCGATGATATGATTGCGAAAGTAAAATCAATTGATATTGATGAAGTTAAAGAAGAGTTTGAAGTAAAATTATATAACATTAAGGATGAATTAGAAGATTTAGATAAAGAAAAAGTATTAAAAATTGCAAAGAAAAAAGCAAAACAAATTCAAGATGCAACGGAGGAACTTGTAAATTATGCAGTTGAGAAAGGAACTCCAATGTTAGAGAAAACTGCTAATTCTATTCGTGAAGCAGCAATTAAAACGACAAAAGATGTGTTGGCAAGATTAGAAGGAGAGGAAAAATAACTTTCCTTTTCTTTTTTACTTCTGTATAATGAAAGAAGGAGGGACATTTATGGAGAAGAGAGCAGATAATGTTTACTACTTAGAATTTGTAGTAACGGACCCCAAAATAGTTCCAAAACAACCAGAGAGATTTGATGCTTATAAGGGAGAAGATCGTTTTACAACAGTATATCGTTACCGTAATCAATATATAATGAAACAGAGGAATATAAAGGCGATCGATATCGATCGTATAACGATTCATTATCCTTGTGCAGAAGCATTTATAGAGGATTTGTTTGAGCAAAAAGAAAAAAATTATTTTCACTATTCTGCGATAACTCCTGTGATTCATTTTTATAAATATCGACAAGGGAAGTATTTAAGAGAGCAGCGATTTGATCTTATTTATCGCGATGAATCGATCGAACAAATTTTACATGTACTAATGCATTATCAAAGAGAAACTTTATATACAGATATTCCTGAATATAGAGAATATTGCGATCGTTTCGAAAAGTGGGTAACGGATCCTAAATTTATCAACACATTGATTACACAGAGATATGTCGGAAAGAAAATGGCAAAAGCGTTAAAAACTTACAATGGAACAAGTGATTCTCTTTATTGGGCAAAACAATATTTGCGCAATTATCATGTGTTGCGCGGGGTACATTGTGGAGCCCGCAAATATTTTAAAGAATTAAGAGAAGAGCAGGAAGATTATAGACAAGATTGGATTTCCCAAAAGCAGAGACAACGAGAAGAAGAAGATAAGCTATTCAGTAGTATGGATTATTTCGAACAGTTGAGATATCAAGGGAAAATGGGCGAATTGCAACGAAGCATTTTAGATGGAAGTTTTACTTTTGACGGAATTCCATTGCAAGATGATTCTTGCGCTGAACATATATCTAGGTTGTTAAAAGAATATAATAGTTTGATATCTATGGAGGATAAAAAGAGAGTATATGACCGGTTGATCCAAACATTAGACACAACGAATGATGCTAGATTTGCTACACTGAAAGAAATCGCATTAAAAGAACCGGAAAAATTATCTCGTTATCCGGTAAAAGAAATTAGTGTCAAAGATGCAGTTATTAGTAGAATTCATCAAATACAGACGATACAGAATGAAGAGGAAAAAATGATGTTACTCGATGAGATTATCGGTATCTTAGAAATGGCAACTACACCATCTGAAAATAAGAGAAAATACCACATTTAAAAATACTTTTTCAAAAGTATTTTTTTTTGACAATTCTATTCTTTTTTGATAGGCTAGCAATAGGTGATGGTATGGAAAAGTGGATTGACATGTATTTAAAATACATCTGTATTGAAAAAAATTATTCTGATGATACTGTCGCAAGTTATGAAGAAGATTTAAATCATTTTTGGAGATTTTTGGAAAAAGAGGCAATCTCTTCTATACGTGAGATTGATTATTCGACAGTTCGTATGTATTTACGATTTTTATACGAAGAAAAATATAGCAAAAAGACAATATCACGGCATATTAGCACGCTACGTAGTTTTTTTAAATACTTACGTAAGGAAAATGTGATCGATGAAAACCCTATGACTTTGATCAGCAATCCAAAACAGGATAAGCGATTACCAAATTACTTAAATCATGAACAATTAGAAGAATTTTTAGCGTTGCCAGATCAGACAACTCCTATAGGAATGAGAGATGCACTTTTGCTCGAAATGATCTATGCGACGGGTGTGCGAGTAGGAGAACTTGTCTCTTTAAAATTGGAAGATATCAGTTCACATCGACATGAGATTAAAATTCTTGGAAAGGGAAGAAAAGAGCGATACGTTTTATTTGGATCACGATGTGAACGATTGTTAAATCAATATTTGAAACAGAGCCGCTCTTTATTGATTGGGGAAAAAATACATTCCTATTTATTTGTAAATGTTCATGGGAATCCTCTTACCGTAAGTGGAGTACGTTATGCGATAGAAAAATTGTTAAAAAATCATCCGATGAGTCTACATATTACACCCCATACGCTGCGTCATACATTTGCAACGGATTTGTTAAACGAGGGGGCAGATTTAAAAGTAGTACAGGAATTACTTGGACATGAAAATTTAAAAACGACACAAATTTATACGCATATTACGAATGATCGTTTGAGAAGCGTTTATTTACATGCCCATCCAAGAGCAAAGGAGAAATAAGATGAGTTAGTGTGACATCAAGATTAGATAGAATTGATGTGAGTTAAGAATTTTATCTTGAAAATATCATATACAATGGTATGAGATAAATGATAAAAAGTGATTCAAATAAAAAGAATTGTGTTATAATGAAATTGTAGACAATGCAAGGAGGAAGAATATGACAAAATTTGTTTACTCATTTCAAGAAGGTAACAAAGACATGCGCGCTTTGTTAGGTGGAAAAGGTGCGAATCTTGCTGAAATGACGGGAATTGGACTTCCTGTGCCAAGAGGGTTTACTGTTACTACCGAAGCTTGTAATAAGTATTATGATGACAACAAGGTGATTGCAGAAGAAGTAAAAGAAGAAATTTTTTCTCAGTTAGCTGAGTTAGAGAAGATAACTGAAAAAAAATTAGGGGATACTCATAATCCACTTTTGGTATCTGTACGTAGTGGATCACGTGCAAGTATGCCAGGTATGATGGATACTGTATTAAACTTAGGGTTAAATGACGAAGTTGCAAAAGGCTTTGCTGAAGTTACGAAGAATCCAAGATTTATCTATGATTCTTATCGTCGTTTTATCATGATGTTTGCCGATGTCGTAAAAGGATATCCAAAACAATCTTTCGATCGTATTTTAGAAGATATGAAAGAAGCAAAGGGTGTTAAGGATGATACAGAATTAGACGCAAACGACATGATGGAAGTAACGGATAAATTTAAATCTGTTTATAAGGAATTATCAGGTGTAGATTTTCCACAAGATCCAAAGGAACAATTGATCGAAGCTGTTACTGCAGTATTTCGTTCATGGAATAATGAAAGGGCAATTATCTATCGTCGTATGAACGATATTCCAAGTTCTTGGGGAACTGCAGTTAACGTACAAGAGATGGTTTATGGAAACCGTGGAGACGATTGTGGAACTGGTGTTGCATTTACTCGTAATCCAGCAACTGGAGAACACAAATTATTCGGTGAATATTTAATCAATGCCCAAGGGGAAGATGTCGTTGCAGGTATTCGTACACCACAACCAATCGCAACATTAAAAGAAGTTATGCCTGAAGTGTATGCAGAATTTGAAAAGATTGCAAATATTCTTGAAACACATTACAAAGATATGCAGGATATGGAGTTTACAATTGAGAATGGAAAACTTTTCATGCTTCAAACACGTAATGGAAAAAGAACTGCACAAGCTGCTTTAAAAGTTGCAGTTGATATGGTAAATGAAGGAATGATTACAAAAGAAGAAGCTTTATTAAAAGTAGAACCAAAACAATTGGATCAATTACTTCATCCGATGTTTTCAGAAGAATCTTTAAAAAATGGAAAAGTGATTGCAACAGGACTTGCTGCTTCACCAGGAGCTGCAACAGGTAGAATCTACTTCAATGCAGAAGATGTATCAGAACATACGAAAAATGGAGAAGATACAATCTTAGTTCGTTTGGAAACTTCACCAGAAGATATCCAAGGAATGAACGATGCAAAAGGAGTTCTTACGATTCGTGGAGGAATGACTTCACATGCTGCTGTTGTTGCACGTGGTATGGGAAGATGCTGTGTTTGTGGATGCGGAGAGCTTGTGATCGATGAAGATGCTAAGACAATCCGTGATAAAGAAGGTAATGTATACAAAGAAGGAGATTATATCTCAATCAATGGATCAACTGGTGCTGTATATGGTGAACAACTAGAGACAGTAGAACCAACGATCAGTGGAGACTTTGAAACATTTATGGGATGGGCTGACAGTGTCCGTACGTTAGGTGTTCGTGCAAATGCTGATACACCAAAAGATGCACTACAAGCTCGTAAATTTGGTGCAGAAGGAATTGGACTTGTTCGTACAGAGCATATGTTCTTTGAAGAAGAGAGAATTTTTGCTGTTCGCCAAATGATTACAGCTGAGACAAAAGAACAAAGAGAAGTTGCACTAAGTAAAATTTTACCAATGCAGAGAAATGACTTCGAACAATTATTTGAAGCGATGGAAGGAATGCCAGTGACGATTCGTTACTTGGATCCACCACTACATGAATTCTTACCACATACAGATGAGGAGATTCGACCACTTGCAGAAAGTCTAGGAATGAAGTTTGTCGATTTGAAAAATAGAATTGAATCATTAAAAGAATTCAACCCAATGATGGGACATCGTGGATGTCGTTTGGCAGTGACTTATCCAGAAATTGCAGAGATGCAAACACGTGCTGTCATCGAAGCTGCAATTAACGTAAATGCACGTGGTATGAACGTTGTTCCAGAAATTATGATTCCACTCGTTGGAGAAGAAAAAGAGTTAAAATACGTAAAAGATATCGTATGTAAAACAGCTGATGAAATTATCGGAGATAGTGGATTAAAATATAAAGTTGGAACGATGATCGAAATTCCAAGAGCTGCATTGACGGCTGATAAGATTGCAAAAGAAGCAGAGTTCTTCAGCTTTGGAACAAATGATTTAACACAAATGACTTATGGATTCTCACGTGATGACGCTGGTAAATTCCTAAATGATTACTACGATAAAGGAATTTTTGAAAGCGATCCATTTGCTAAATTGGACCAAACAGGAGTTGGAAAATTAGTTGAAATGGCAGCTAATTTAGGTAGACAGACAAGACCTGATATTAAACTTGGAATTTGTGGAGAACATGGTGGAGAACCATCAAGTGTTGAGTTCTGTCATAAAATAGGACTTAACTATGTATCATGTAGTCCTTACCGTGTACCACTTGCTAGACTTGCAGCTGCACAGGCAAAAGTAAAAGAAAATATGTAAAGTGTAAAGAAAGTGATGAATTTCATCACTTTTTCTTTTTCTTATCTCTTTTTATGATACAATAGAATTGGTGATAACATATGAAAATACTATGCATCGGACATGCAGCTTACGATATTACAATTCCGATGGATCACTTTCCTGTAGAAAATACGAAAAATAGAGTAAAAGAGAGAGTTGAATGTGGGGGAGGACCTGCAAGCAACAGCGCTTATCTACTTGGAAAATGGGGAATGGACGTTGCGTTTGCTGGTGTTGTTGGGAAGGATCTTTATGGAGATCGTATAAAAAAAGAATTTGATGAAATTGGAGTGAATACAAAATATTTAGAACAGAACGGAGCGTATGAGACGACATCGAGTATGATTATTGCGAATAAAAGTGCCGGATCGAGAACGATTCTAACGTATCGAAAAGAAGATATGAGAATGAAACCAATCGAACTTGATTTTGAGCCGGATGTCATATTATTGGATGGACAAGAATATGAATTATCGAAGGAACTTTTAAAGCGATATCCTAATGCGATTAGTATCATCGACGCCGGTAGACCGACAGATGAAATTATCGAATTATCTAAGATGGTTAATTATGTTGTTTGTTCTAAAGAATTTGCTGAAGAAGTATCAGGAATTCAAATGAATTACGACAGCATTGAGACAATGACAGATCTATATATGAAACTAGAGAGCATTTTTCATAATCATCTCGTTGTGACATTAGAATCTCAAGGATGTCTGTATCAGTATGAAAATCAGGTAAAGTTGATGACATCGATTAAAGTAGATGCAGTAGATTCGACGGGAGCTGGAGATATTTTCCATGGTGCATTTACCTATGGGATAGCGAATGGTTTTGATTACGAGACGACAATCAAAATTTCAAATATCGCCGGAGGTTTGTCTGTAACCAAAGTAGGGGGAAGATATTCCATTCCGACGAAGGAAGAAGTGAGAGAACTTTGTGCAGACTTTAGATGATGTGATATTTATCGATTCATATCCAAAGTTAGATTTGCACGGATATGATAGAGAGACTGCTCGTGTGGCGATTCAAGATTTTATCAAAGAGAATATCAGGTTAAAACAGCCGATTTTTGTTATTGTTCACGGCATAGGAAGTGGAGTACTTCGAACGACGACACATGAGACTTTAAGAAGAAATAAAAAGGTGGTAGAATATAAGACTTTTTATTATAATCCTGGCAGTACAATTGTTCGTATCACTGATTGACTTTTCCCTTGTTTTGTGGTATGATAACTCATAACAAAAGAAGTGAGAGAGGTTTGAGTTTTAATTGAAATTAAGTCATAATTTGACAAGTTATTGTATCTGTGCTAGGATATCGACCATAATTTTAAAGGGGGAACGATTATGTATAACGAAAGACAAGACAATTTCTCAGTAAAAGACGTCATATTACAAATATTATTTGTAATTTTATTCGTCTTTATTTTGATGTGGTTATTCCCATCAAAACAATTCGTTAAAGATTCTTTACAACCATTATATGATAGAATCTTTAGTGAAAATATTTTAATCATGAAAGATGCGGCAAAAGGTTACTATACGACACCACGTTTACCACAAAACGTCGGTGATAAAGTATCGATGACTTTAGGCGAGATGCTAGATAAAAAGTTATTGATTGAATTTACGGATAGTAAGGGTAAAAAATGTGATCATGACGAGTCTTATGTCGAAATTACAAAATACGATGAAGAATTCGTTATGAAAGTTAATTTGAAGTGTTCTGAACAAGAAAACTATATCTTAGTTTATATGGGATGCTACGATTACTGTAAGACGACAATTTGTGAGAAAGATGAAGCAGATGTTAAAACCCCAGTGATTCGTCCATCTAATCCAGTTGTCAAAGGAACTGTAAATGATCCAAGTAATCCTGGAAACCCAGGAAATCCTGGACAACCAACACCTACACCAGATCCAGGCAACCCAACACCAACTCCTGATCCAGGAAATCCAACGCCTACACCAGCTCCAGGAAAAGAATATATTTGTGAGTACTTAAAAGTAACAGATGGATCATACGGTCCATGGGGAAGTTGGTCAAGTTGGTCTAAAAATTCAGTAACTGCAAACGACTTGAGACAAGTTGATACAAAAACTGAGACAGAAGTAACAACTGCTAATAAATTAATAGGTTATAATAATATTACGAAGAAAGATCCAAACAAACCTATCTATGGAAAACGTCAAGTTAAAGTTGGAACAAAACAAGTAACATCTTGTGCTAGTTACGGATATACTTACCAACCAACGGGTGAATATCGTTATGGAGATTGGGTATATCAAGGAATTGTAAAAGTTTATTCTATTCCTGCTAACTCTGCAACAGTAAAATATGAAAATATTCATTCTAGTCAAGAGAACTGTGGAGACTGTGGTGGAGAAAAATATTGGACAGCTGAGAAATATACGAGAACTTCATACCCAGTAGCAAATAAAGTATATGGATGTACACAATATAAGACTGAGACAGTCGATGTCTATGGTACGATCGATGTCGTAGTAGATTATGAGACAACGGTTGTAAGAGAGCCAGTGTATAAACAAGTAAAAGTTGAAACAAAAGTAAAATATTATAGATATCGTACAAGAGAATTGAAATCTGGTTCAAAAGATTACAAATGGAGTAATTGTAACGATACCAACTTATTTGAACTCGGTTATAATTTAACTGGAAATAAAAAGGAAAAATAATTATAGAAAGGGGCGTTTGTCATGGAAAATTATTTTGATGAATATAAAAAAGTAATCGATGGTGCTATAGATCATGATACAATTCAAAAATGTATTGATATGATTGATAATAGTGTTAGATTAACTGCTGAAGAAAAAGAAGATTTAATGTTGCATGCTCAATCAAAGTTGAGTGACCTTTCCTCTAAACATAGAGGAAAGGTTGGAAACTTTGCAAAAAGACATTGGAAAAAATTAGCACTTGCCGGCGTGGTTCTTACTACCGGTATTGGGGGATACACTTTAGGAAATATGAATTCTGGAGTTGCTATGAATGATTCTAATCAAAATGCAACAGTGACGAATTTAGATAAGCTTTATGCACCTGTAGATGAGAGCCTTCAGAGTTTTAATCCAAATGTAAATGATGAATTAGTTGAAAATTTAAGTGAGTTTAGAGCGGAAAATATAGAAAAAGGAATTTCTATTGATGAGGGTGTTTCTCTCGATAGAGAAAATCTTGGAAATGTTGATTCTGCAAATTTAGTTCGCTTCGCACTTGTCATGAATATGAATGGTCAATGGGATGAACGTGATATTGCAGCAATGGATGGTATTATCACGACAGTTGAAGATTTAGATCGTGCGTTCTTAAATCAAGCTCATATTTATGCAGAGGACTTTGCGACGATTACAAGTGATACGACACTCGATTGGGAGAATGTAATTTCTTCTAATAAAGAAAGAGAACCGATCGAACAACGTCAAGAATTATGGTTACAATATAGAGAGGCAAAGACAGACGCAGAACGTGAGGAAGCTGCTTCCAAGTTAAATGATTTGATTACAAAGACTTGGACGACAGATACTTACACGAAGTATAGTGCTCAAACAATGTATTTTGTTTCTTTGCTTGACGATGAAATGCGTATTATGACAATCAATGCAGCAGAAGGTCAACAAGTTATGACAGATGATGTATTTAGAATTGCCAGTGAAGGAATGCCAATTGATAATGACTGCGAGAAAGAAGTAAAAGATGAAATTGAAAAAGCTCGTGGACAAGAAGATTATAGTCAAGTCGTTTCTTCTACTTTACGTGGACAATATCGAAAAGCTTGGCGAGATCAATTTGAAAAGATTGAAAATTATCAAGAAAAAATCGAAGAAGGAACATTCGCTGTTCCAGAAGAAGAAAACGAAACATTCGATGAAATTATCATTCAAATCAATGAGTTGACTGATAAATTAATTAAAGAAAATGGATACAAATATGTAGCAAATCCAAGTAGAGATGACTTTAGAAATTCATTAGATGTTTCTGGTGCACAAATTCCATCAACTGTTGATGAATCAACGCAAATAGAAAATGGATATGTTATTGATAAAGTAATTGGAGGGCCAAGTGATACAGGAAAAGGAAGTAATAATACTACCGGAGGAGAAGTGATTTCTGAATCACCAATTACACCAGCTCCAGGAATTGTACAAAAGCCTGATGGTTCTTTCTCTACAGATGATGGACATGATATTACAATCAACCCAGGTGGAGGAGAGTATGATCCAGATATTCCAATGTATGATCCAAATGAAGCTGAGGATAATTTGAATCAAGATTCTACCGTAGAATTTGAACCATTACCAGAAGAAGATCAAATTGTCGTTGATAATAATGGAAATCAAATTCAAGAAGATGAAAATCATACATTTGTCGATGGTGGAAATCAAGTCGAAGTAGATTCTAATGGAAATGCATGGGTTGTGGAAGAAGGAGACGCATTAACTCCAGAAGAAGAACAAGCAATTCGTGATCAAATTCAAGCTGAACTTGATAAAGAGAATGCGAATGCTCCTGTAACCCCTACAACTGAAGCTATTCAAGATTTAGAGCAAGAAAAAGCTGCACTATTAGAAGCTTCAAAAAATCAAGTTACACAAGGTGGTATGCAAAAATAAGTATATGAAATTTCATATACTTTTTT
>ERZ1643251.1742-NODE-1742-length-24045-cov-5.738433_pt1 | contig 24045 bp, 18 predicted proteins | sample MGYA00579261_ERZ1643251 | MGnify/ENA primary metagenome ERZ1643251 (study PRJEB29033, sample SAMEA4952267) | chicken gut metagenome | biome: Broiler Chicken; feature: Gastrointestinal Tract; material: Caecum | place: Ireland | collected 2018 | study: Broiler... | reverse complement strand
TTGGCGTCGGAGAAGGGGGTGTAGGGCTTGTAGTCCATGACGATCACGTCGGCGGCGGCGCCGGGGGCCAGCTTACCCAGAGGCACACCGAAGTACTTTTCACCGATGAGGGGGTTATTCTTGAAGAGCATCTCCGTCACCTCGCACCAGCCCACGTTGGGAAGGCAGGCGTTATGGCGCTGGATGGCCAGAGCCACCTTGATGCTCTCCAGCATGTCGTTGGTATAGGCGTCGGTGCCAAGGCCCACGGTGATGCCCCGCTTCATCAGCTGGAGGATGGGGGAACAGCCCACCGCGTTGCCCATGTTGCTCTCCGGGTTATTCACCGTCATGGTGCCGGTGGCCTCAATGATCTCCATTTCCGCGGTATTCACATGGATGCAGTGGCCCAGGATGGTCTTGGGACCAAGGATGCCGTGGTCCTGGAGCCGCTGGACCGGGCGGCGGCCATAGTTCTGAAGGCTGTCATAGACGTCGTTCATGCCCTCGGAGACGTGGATGTGGAAGCCGGTACGGCCGTTGTTGGCCGCTACCATCCGCTCAAAGGTCTTGTCGGAAATGGTGAAGAGGGCGTGGCCGCCGAACATGGCCGCCAGCATGTCGCTGGGGTTCTTCTCACAATAGGTAATGAAATCAGCATTCTCCTGAATGGCCTGGAGGCTCTTCTCCTCCCCATCCCGGTCGCTGACTTCATAGCACAGGCAGGAACGGATACCGAACTTCTTGGCGCTCTCGGCGATCTCCATCAGGGAGCCGGGGATTTCGCAGAAGGAAGCGTGGTGGTCAAAAATGGTGGTGACGCCCTGCTTGATGCAGTCCATATACAAGGCATCGGCACTGGCCCGGGTACCCTTCACGGTCAGGTGGCGGTCAATGTACCACCACTGGCCGTCCAACACCTCAAAGAAATTGGTGGGGTTGAAGCCGTTGATGGACAGGCCCCTGGCCAGAGCGGAATAGATATGGGTATGGGCATTGACAAGGCCCGGCATAATGACACCGCCTTTGGCGTCGATGAACTCCGCCTGGGGGTACTTGCCTTTCAGCTCAGCGGTGGCACCCACCTCCAGGATCTTCGTCCCGTCGATCACTACGCCACCGTCCTTCAGGTAGGGTAAGGCGCTATCCCGGGTAATAAGCCTGCCGTTTGCCAGAATATACATGGTCGTATCCTCCTTTTTGTCATCCTGTATGGTGTGACACACCCCGGTAACAAAAAATGTTTCAAATCCCTCTGGGATTTGAAACACTCAAGCGAAAGCCGGAGTGATAGTTTCAGCCCGTGCGCGAAGCACTTCCTTACAGCTATCATTCTTGGATTGTGATTATATTATAAAGCAACGTGAGAAAAAATGCAATGGTTTGGTCAAAGAAACAATAAGGCCACCTGACAAAAATTCTGTATTTGTTTTGTGCAGGTTAGCGAAAGGCCCCGCCGGTTTCCCGGCAGGGCCTTTGTTCTCGACTTTCTCTCCAAAAAACTTACTTGGTACCAAAAATCCGGTCGCCGGCATCACCCAGGCCGGGAACAATGTAGCCATTCTCATTGAGATGGCTGTCCACTGCGCCGCAGTAGATGTCTACGTCGGGATACTCCTTCTGGATACGCTCGATTCCCTCAGGAGCAGCCAGCAGCACCATGAGCTTGATGTTGGAGCAGCCGTACTCCTTCATAAAGCCAATGGCGGCGGCGGCAGAACCGCCGGTGGCCAGCATGGGATCCACGATCAGGATGTCCCGCTCCGCCACGTCCTTGGGCATCTTGCAGAAATATTTCACCGGCTCCAGGGTCTCCTCGTTACGGTAAAGGCCGATATGGCCCACCCGGGCAGAGGGTACCATCCGCAGCACGCCGTCCACCAGGCCAAGGCCCGCCCGGAGAATAGGTACCACCGCAAATTTCTTCCCCTTCAGCGTGGGAGCCATGGTCTTACCGATAGGTGTCTCCACCTCTTTCTCCGTCAGAGGCAGGTCCCGGGTGGCCTCATAGGTGAGAAGCATGCCAATCTCGGAAACAATCTCACGGAAATCTTTGGTAGAAGTATTCTTATCCCGGAGGATGGTCAGCTTATGGGCCAGCAGAGGATGATCGACGACATGGACTTTTTCGCTGTACATTGGTGTTGTACTCCCTTCTTGATGTATGACGGAGCAAGGCGAATCATCCAGCCGCAGTGTCTATCCCACCCGCACACACTCCATCGTGATTCCTGTTGGCTATTGTACAACAGCAGGGGGTAAATTGCAAGACAGGGAAGGCCTCATTTTCCCTCTTCCAGCCGCTTTACCAGATAGGGAATGGCGCTTTCAAACTCCACGCCGTACCACTTTGCCTCCGGGGAAGCGAGGGTCAGGCGAATACACTCCACCGTATAGTCCGCCGCCAGGGCCAGGGCCTCTCCCAGCGGCAGCCCCCGCATGAGGCCGCCCACGCAGGTGGAGGCGAACACGTCGCCGGTACCGTGGAAGCTGGCGGGCAGGTGCTCCGTGAAGTAACTGCCGTAGGTCCCCTCCTTCTGGTCGTAGTACATAACGCCCAGCCGCCCCTTCTCAAAGCTGACGCCGGTGAGGGCCACATACCGGGGACCCAGCTTGGCAAGAGACTGGAGCATCTCCCGGATATAGCTCTCATCATACTCCGTCCGATAGGGCAGGCCGGTGAGAAGACTGGCCTCCGTCAGGTTGGGGACAATCAGATCCGCCTTGGCGCAGACCTTGGCCATCTCTGCCGGGAACTCCGGCCCGAAGGCGGGGTACAGCTTGCCATTGTCCGCCATAACGGGATCCACCACGATAAGGTTGTCCTCCGTCTTGAAGGCGTCAAATAAATCGCACACATCGCCGATCTGCTCCGCCGAGGCCAGATAGCCGGTATAGATAGCGTCAAAACGGATCTTTTCCGCCTGCCAGTGCCGGGCAATGGGGCCGATCTGATCCGTCAGGTCTTTGCAGGTAAAGTTCTGAAACATGGTATGAGTGGACAGTACCGCTGTGGGGACAATGGAGCACTCCACCCCCATGGCGGAAATAATGGGCAGAGCCACTGTGAGAGAGCACTTGCCCAGGCAGGAAATATCCTGGATACTGACGATACGCTTCATAAGAGGCACTTCCTTTTTCTTGGTTTGCTGTATTATAGCAAAGGAACTGATCCCACTAAAGTCTCAGATACAGAATTTTCATTGGTATCAGTTTTGCGCAATACACACCCAAGGTCAGAAAGAGGCCCCGGGACTTTTTTGTCCCGGGGCCCCCATAGCCATAGTCGTATAACAGGAATATATTTTTTGCCAGCTTGCGGCACATGGGCAGTGCACCGTCTGCGCGCTCACCAGCGGGCTTATCCCAGGCTGCCCAGACGCGCCAGCCGCTCCCGCTCCGCCTGACTCAGCCGCAGGTACACCAGAGCCAGCTCCTGGGCAGACACTCTGGCCTCCACTCCCAAACTCTCCGCCGCCATAGCCACCCCCACCGCACTCTGAAGCCGCAGGTGGGCCGGGGCAGCCTGGCAGGCAATGCCCTGCTCCATCAAGAATTCTGTACACAGCTTCCAGCCGTCCCCCACTATGATCAGGGGGCCGGGAAGCTGCCGCAGTTCCTCCGCCGCTTCCGCCAGGGAGATCGCCCGATCCGGGCAAAGGCGCTTCAAACTGCCGTTTTCCGCGGCAAAAACCGCGTTATAGATCTGCTGGCGGCGGGCATCCATGGAACAGACAATGGTACCCGTCATATGGGCCAAAGGCCAGGCCATGGCCTCCAGGGTAGACACCCCCACGCAGGGCTTGTCCCCGGCCCAGGCAAGGCCTTTCACTGCGGCGATACCGATGCGCAAGCCAGTAAAGGAGCCGGGCCCCGCCGCCACCGCGATGGCGTCCATGTCGGCCAGGGTCAGCTCACTGTTTTTCAGCATATCCTCCACCATGGGCATCAGGGTACGGCTGTGGGTAAGGCCCGTGGCCTGCCAGGCGGTAGCCAGAGGCGCCCCCTCCCGCAGCACTGCGCAGGAGGCCGCCTTAGCCGTGGTTTCCAACGCTAAAATCGTCACAGGGACACCCCCTCTACGGTAATACGCCGCCAGTCCTCATTTTCCGGGCAGCGGCGGATGGTAACGGTAACCGCCTCCGGCGGGATGGCCCTGGGAAAGCTCTCGCTCCACTCCACGGCGCACACGCCGCCCCGGCCTAAATAGTCTTCCCAACCGATGTCCCACAGCTCCTCCTCGTCCCCCAAACGGTAAAGGTCGAAGTGAAACAGGGGGATCTCCCCCTCATATTCATTGACAATGGTAAAGGTAGGGCTGGTGACCCGTCCGGTGCAGCCCAGGCCCCGGGCAAGTCCCCGGGTAAAGGCGGTTTTACCCGCTCCCAGGTCTCCCCGATAGGCAATCACATCTCCTCCGTGGAGCCGCTGGGCCAGAGCCGCCCCCAGCGCCTCCGTCTCCTGTTCACTGTGCGAGAGATACTCCATTACTGTCCCTCCGTAATCCTATTCAACAGGAGAGTATACCACAGAATACCTCTCCTGGAAAGGGGGCGGAAGAAAAAAGCGGAATCTTACCGATCCATCAGGCGGCAGAGCATGGCGGCCGCCTGACCCCGGGTAGCATCGGCGTTTCTTTGATAGGCGCCGCTGACCAATCCCAGGCCCTGGGCCAGGGCAGCATAGCCCAGCTCGTCGGTGGGGATAGAAGCGCGGTCAGGGTAGGCACAGGTGAAGATTCCCTCCAGCCGGGCAACAATGCCGTAGCCCGCGGCATCCAGCAGGCAGCGCACCAGCTGCCCCCGGGTCAGGACGGCGTCGTCACTGCGCTCCGTCCGGGTAAGGGCTCCCATGGCATAGGCCGCGGCATAAGTATCGTCCCGCTGGGACTCCGTGGCCGCTCCAGGATCCAGGGGATAGCCCCGCAGGCTGTACAGAAGGCAGACCAGATCCCACTGGGTCAGAGGCTTGGACTGCTGGAAGATTCCGCCGTCATAGCCCACGTTGAATTGAGCCAGCCGCAATACATCCTCCTCCACCCAGGAGCCTGCCAGATCGCTGTAGGTAAGGCCGGCATCCTCTTGGCCGGAGTAGCCCACAGGCTCGCCGCTCTTGGCGTCAATCGCCCGGTAAACCTCCTCCCGCTCCAGGCCATAGCCCAGCTTCAGGTAGTAAAAGGCGGAAAGGCCCATCTCCTTGAGCCGCTGAGACACAGTGTCAGAGCCGGTGAGCTTTTGAGGTACCAGCAGGTATCCCAGCGTCACCGTATAGGTGTCCATCCAGGCGTCCAGGGCTCCATCGGCAGAAATGACCCCCTCCGGAGAAGCAAAGGTAACCGCTTCATCATAGGAATAGAAAAGGCCGCACACAGAGCCATCCGTAGCATCAACACGGACAAAATAATACTGCTCCGGGAAGAAATAGCCGTTCTCCTTCCTGACAAACCGGAAGGAATAGTCGGAAACAGAGCTGTCATCCTCGGGGATGACGTTGGACTCCTCTGCCGTCTCATAGAGGGCCAGGTGGGAATAGTGATCCCCATAGCGGGCCTCCAGGAAGGCCTCCGCCTTCTCCAGGGCTTCCTCCTCACTGAGGACAGCCTGAGAATCCTCATCCCAGGGAATATAGGAGGTCAGATGCTGTACAGCGCCGGTGCGGGCGTCCACCGTGAAGCTGCGGGTGTATACATCCTCCCCCACAGCCCGGCTGTACCGAAGGACACAGGTCACAGGGGCCTCCTCCCCCGCCTCCGCCTGTCCCACAGAGAATCGGGCGGAAACCATCTGATAGCCGTTCAGGCCGTACTCCGATATGGCCTGCAGGGCGCTGTCCAGCTTCTGGGAGGAGAGAACGCCCTCCATCTGGGCAATCCCCGCCTGCTCCGCGTCAGAGAGCCCGCTTTCAGTGGAGCTGTCTTCCGCCGCGCCGTTATCCGATTCGGCACCGCCCATGCCGCCAGACGCCAGCATCTCCTCCTCCAGAGCCGTCAGATCCGCCAGCTTGCCGGTCTGGGCATCCACATAAAACTCATGGCCGGGATTTGGCAGATAGTACAGCACCGCCTGGGTACTGTCGCTGTCCGGAAGTACATACTCCAGCCGCAGGGACAAGGTATCCTTCAGCGCTTTCGCTGCATCGGCCTGGGTAGCTGCCGCGCTTGCGGCGGGAATATTTCCCAGGAAAGTCGTCTCCGGCACATCCCGCCAGAAGCGGATGACCTGATTGTCGGAGGCCCGGACGGTAATGGAATAGCTCAAAGGCGAAGGAAGGCCGTTGAGCAGGATGGTGCCACTAAAGCGGTAAGTGGTGCTGTCCAGCCGCTCCAAACCATTGGGCTCTTCCAGGGATACCGTCTCCCGATCTGGCGTCAATACCCGGTCCAGGAAAGCCTGGGCCGCAGCTTTGGCCTCTTCCGGGTCGCCCTGGGGAAAGGCGGGCATCCCCTGCTGGGCGCTGGAATTGGCTTGTGTGCTGTCACGATAATAGCTGACGATGGTACCGTCCTCCAACGCGGTTACCGAGAGGGAACCTGCGTCACCGTTCCAATACAGATTCCACACAGGAGCAAGCTCCTGCTCCTCATAGTCTCCCTGGAAATACGAATACGCTTCCGTATCCAGGGCCAGTGTCGTCTTGACCGTCTGAGTAATCCGGGTGAGCTTTGCGTCGGCGGTATCTGCTGCGGCAGCCGTCGGCAAAGCGGCGCTGATGAGAAGAACAGCGCCCAAAAACAGGGAGACAATCTTTTTCATGTTCATACCTCCGTTTCTTATGCAGGCCCAATCTTGCTATTATACTACCATATTGGTAGACGAAAATAAATTACGGATGTGCCCCCGGTTATGAAAAATTATCCGGCAAAAACCAAATAAAAAAGTTTGCTCCAAAAAGAAAACCTGTGGTTTACAGAATATGGCTTATGTGGTACACTTACTCTGAATTTATGATGGGAGGTGTTGCCATTGTCCATTTTTGCCCAGATACTGGGCGCAGTCAAATACATCGTCAAAAAAGCGGACATGGTGCTGCTGGGGATCTGCCTGGTATCCACCATTTACGGCATCATCCTCATCGCCAGTGCCACCAATTACACCGGCAGCTATCGGGACGTGCTTGTCCAGGCGGCGGCGGCCGTGATCGGCCTTCTTGCTTATTTCATCTTTTCGGCCCTGGATGTGGAGCACTACTCGGAAAAATGGAAGTGGTTCTTCCTCTTTAACCTTGGCTTTATTGCCCTTCTTCTTACGCCTCTGGGTACGGGGAAATATGGCAATAAATCATGGCTGTCCGCTTCCTGGCTGCCCACCAGCATCCAGCCCTCCGAGATCGTGAAGCTGACCTTTACCGTCCTGCTGGCCCGGCAGATGGCCTGGTTCCGGGACAACCGGAAAATGCGGGGCCTCGACTCCCTGTTTTGGCCCGCCGCCCATGCGGGGCTGATGTTTGCCTGGATTTTTGTAATTTCCTCCGATGCCGGCAGCGGCCTTGTTTACCTGATGATCTACGCCGGCATGGCGCTGGCGGCAGGTCTCGCCTGGTACTGGTTTGTGGCAGGCTTCAGCGTAATGGGCTTGGGCATCGGCACTCTGATCCTCCTGGAAAAATTCCCAACCCATATGCTCCAGCGCTTCATCGTCCTCTTCGATCACAGTTACTCCCCCGACGGCGTGGGCTGGCAGCAGACCCGGAGCCTTATGGCTATCGGCTCCGGTGGTATCTTTGGCCAGGGTCTCTTCAACGGTATCCAGACCCAGTCCTCCTTTGCGGAGAACCTGCCGGAGCGGCAGACAGACTTTATTTTCGCCGTATGCGGCGAGGAGCTGGGAATGGTAGGATGCCTTGCCATCATTCTTCTGGAATTTCTCCTGGTGTGGCGCTGTTTCCAGACCGCCCGGATGGCAAAAGGCACCATGGGGAGCCTGATTTGCATCGGCTTTGGCTCCATGCTGATCTTCCAAACTGTGGAAAACATCGGCATGTGCCTCTTTGTCATGCCGGTTATCGGATTGACTCTCCCCTTCTTCAGCTACGGCGGCAGTTCCATTGTTACCCTGTTTGCCGCCATGGGCATTGTCTCCGGCGTGCGAAGCCGCTCTTTGCCGGACTGGCTGCGAAAAACCTGATACAAATACGCCGCGGGGCATATGCCCCGCGGCGTATTGCTTTTATGCGTATCTGCCGTCCCGGCGGCGGAGGTAGAGCTTGACGGACAAGTGGTAGGACAGGACATTGGCCCCTGCCAGGAGTACCGCTCCAGCCATCACCAATACCGGTGCAGGGATTACTTCCAGCCCACCCTTTATCGTATCAATGTTTTCCACCACTAAATACCCTGCTCCCATAGTAACAAGGAAAATAACCATCAATATTGCCACCAGGATCAGTCGGCCCCGCTCCGTACCAAACCGGTACAACAGGGGGTAAATTGCCACGGTCAGCACCCCAAGGATTACCACATACATGGCCAGCATACGCCAAATATCCCCCCAGATCACCAACTCATCGCTGTACAGAGACCGGATATAAGTACCCACGACGATCAGCCCCATGCTCATCGCCATGGCCCCATAGTGGAGGATATACTTGCTCCCCACAATCTGCCGGGGCGTCCAGGGCAGCATGGCGGCATAGCGGTCCCACTTGCACCGCTCATCGTAAGATATCGTGCTCATGGGCAGCATCAGGGAAATCATAACTGCATAGGTGGAGCCAATAGTACTGGCCGCAGGCATCAGCAGGAATACCAGCGCCAGGATCACCAGCACCCGCATCTGCTTATCCATGACAAAAATATCTTTTTTCAACAGAGCAATCATCGCACTTCCTCCTTTGCCAGATACAGGATCACATCCTCCAGAGTAGGCCGCTCCACCAGCAAATCACGGGGTGCTTTGTCCAGATCCACCAGGGCCTCGGCGCCATACTCCCCAATCCGTTTGCCGTGGATAATGGCCGGATCCACTGCCGCCAGCTCCTGGGGACTGCACTTGAGGAGGCCATAGCGCTCCAGCAGCATATCCTTCTCCTCACAGAGCTTCAACTGTCCCTTATGTAAAAAAGCGATGTAGTCGCAGCTCTTCTCCAGGTCACTGACAATATGGCTGGAAATCAGCACCGCGTGGTCATCCTGGGCCGCAAAGTCCGTGAACACCTCCAGCAGCTCCTCCCGGACCATGGGGTCCAGGCCGCTGGTGGCCTCGTCCAGCAGCAGCAGCTTCGCCCCATGGGACAGGGCCGCCGCGATACCCAGCTTCATGGTCATGCCTCGGGAGTACTCCTTGTACTTTTTATTGGGCGGCAGCTGGAAGCGCTCCAGCCAGCGGCCATAGGCCTCCCCGTCCCAGTTCCGATAGGCTCCGGCAAGAATCTTTCCCAGCTGCTTGGCGGTGATGAATTCCGGCACGCAGGTCTCGTCCAGCACCACGCCGATCTCTTCCTTTACCTGCCGAAACGCCGGAGACATGTTATCTGTGCCCAGCACCGACACCGCGCCGCCGTCCCGGCTCACCGCGTCCATAATCAGACGGATAGTGGTACTTTTGCCCGCACCGTTCTCCCCCACCAGGCCCAGCACGCAGCCCATGGGCAGCGTCAGGTCAAAGGGCCCCAGCGTAAAGTCCTTGTATTGTTTGGTAAGTCCCTTGATCTCTATGGCGTTCATTGTCTATTCCTCCTCGCTTAATACCAGCAGCATACTGCGCAGATCTTCTGTGGTAAGCCCGCACTGCCGTCCCAGCTCCAAAGCCGCCTGGAGGTGTTCTTCCACCTCCCGAAGGCTGTTTTCCCGTGCCAGCTCCAGGTTCTGCTTTGCCACGAAGCAGCCCTTCCCCGCCACAGTGTTGATAAAGCCTTCCCGCTCCAGCTCCTCATAGGCCCGTTTGGTGGTAATCACGCTGATCCGCAGGTCCTTTGCCAGCGCCCGGATGGAGGGCAGAGCCTCCCCCGGCTGCAGCTTTCCGGCAGCAATCGCGCCTTTAATCTGGCGGCAGATCTGTTCATAAATCGGCAGGCCGCTGGCGTTGCTGATGATAATATTCATCATCGCGCCCCCTTCCGTATATGTACAGTATACACAGTAATTACAGTTTGTCAAGAGGGATGTTTCTCTTTCTTCTGCTTCGGTAGAACCAACTTGCAAAAAAATCTTACCAGCCGCTTTCCGGCCCACAGGGTTGTCCTTTGGGAAAAAGTATGATATAACGTATTTATCAAATCTTTACATTTACTTTACAGTAAAATAGGAAGAGAATCATTGTAGTATTAAGGATGCGTGGATTATGGCAAAGGAAAAAAAAGGATATCAAATTGACATGTGCAACGGCCCCCTGGCCGGGAAGCTGCTGCTGTTCGCGCTGCCCTTGATCCTGTCAAGTCTGTTGCAGCTTCTGTTCAACGCTGCGGACGTGGTGGTGGTGGGCCGTTACGCTGGTAAGGAGGCCCTGGCGGCGGTGGGTTCCACCTCCTCCCTCATCAACCTGTTGGTAAACCTCTTTGTCGGTTTTTCCGTAGGCACTAACGTGGCGGTGGCCAGAGACTTGGGCGCTGGCCGGGGAGACGATGTGCGCCGCAGCGTCCACACCTCCATTACCCTGGCGTTGCTGAGCGGCGTACTGCTGATGATCGTGGGGGTAACGCTCTGCCGGCAAATGCTGGTATGGATGTCCTCCCCTGCCGACGTCATTGACCTGTCCGCCCTGTACCTGCGCATTTATTTCTGCGGTATGCCCGCCAATATGCTCTATAACTTTGGCGCAGCCATCCTCCGTGCCCAGGGCGACACCCGCCGGCCCCTGTATTTCCTTACCGTGGCCGGCATCGTCAATGTGGTACTGAACCTGGTGTTTGTACTGGGCTTCCAGATGAGCGTGGCAGGCGTTGCATTGGCCACCATTATCTCCCAGTACATTTCCGCTACGCTGGTTCTCCTGTGCCTCATGCGGGACAAGGGCATCCTCCATGTGGAGCTGCGCCGGCTATGCCTGGACATCCATGTGGTAAAGCGTATCCTCCAGGTAGGCCTCCCTGCCGGGTTCCAGGGTATCGTCTTTTCTATCTCTAATGTGGTCATCCAGTCCTCCATCAACGGCTTTGGTTCTACCGCCATCGTGGCCGGCTCCTCTGCCGCCGCAAATATTGAAGGCTTTGTTTATGTGGGGATGAACGCCTTTTACCAGACGGCTATCACATTTACCAGTCAGAACTACGGCGCCTGCAAATGCAAGCGTGTAGACCATATCATGGCATTGTGCCTTACCTTCAGCGCATCGGTGGGCCTGATCCTCGGCTGGCTTGCGTTCCTGTTTGGACATCCTTTGGCGTCTATTTACGCTCCTGGTGAGGAAGAGGTCATTGCCCAGGCTATCACCCGTCTTCAGGTAACCTGCACTACCTATTTCCTCTGCGGCCTGATGGATACCCAGGTAGGCGTTCTCCGTGGACTTGGTTACTCCGTTCTGCCCATGATCGCCTCCTTGGTAGGTGCCTGCGGCCTGCGGCTGCTGTGGGTCGCCACTGTATTCCAGCTGTATAAGACCCCCACCATGCTCTACATTTCCTATCCCGTCAGCTGGCTGCTTACTGCTTGCTTCCACTGCACCTTTTTCTTCCTTGTTCGCAAGCATGCCTACGCAAAGGTTACAGGTATCCATTCCATTCAATAATTTCCCCAGCGATACGCCGTCCGGTCCAAAAGGACCGGACGGTTTTATTCTGCATATACGGGCAACTGTGCATTGCTTTTGTTTTCCCCTTCCGGTACAATAGTACCAGTGTTTACAGAGAAAGGATGCGTACATAGCATGGAACCAGTCCAGTCTTCCGCCCGCCTCACCTTCTGGGAAGCGGCCAGCATCATCATCGGCCACGGCATCGGCGCAGGCATTTTATCCGTCCCCTATCTCGCCTCCCGCAACAGCTGGTGGGATATCCTGTGGATCGCTGCCGTTGCATACCTCATCAATCTTCTGCTTCACTTCATGATCGCCGAGCTTTCCTACAATAACGGCGGTGCTCAGTTCATCCGCTGCTTTGAAAAGGAATTGTTTGTCGGGCGAATCGGGAAAATCCTTACCTGGATTGCCTTTGCCCTGCTGGGCTTTTCCACCATCGTCAATGTCAGCGGCTTCATTACCGGCGCTGCCGCCGCCCTCACTGCCTGGTTGGGTCTTCCGGAACTGGCCGCCATGCTCCTCTTCTACATCGTATCCGCTGCTATCGTCTATTTGGGGCTGAAAGTAGTGGGCGTATGTGAAAAAATTGCCGTATTTTCTATGGTAGGCGTAGTGGGGATCCTCCTGGCCGCCACCCTTTTTTCTGAGCTCTCTCCCCTCAGTACCGACTCCATCGCCTTCACCAACCTGCTGGCCCTTTACAGCATGGTGGCCTTTTCCCTTTCCGCTGTCATGTCCACCCCTCAGGTGGTCAAAGGCCTCCAGGGCGATGTCAAACAGATCCGGCGGGCCATTGCTGCCGGTACCGGTCTTAATCTCCTGCTGATCCTGGTAATCACCTTTATGACGCTTCTGGGAGCAGGCAGAGACATTTCCCAGAACGGCGCCCTGGTGGATCTGGCCGCCCATCTGGGAGGCTGGGTCAGCATCATTGGGTATATCTTTACCCTGCTGGCTCTGGCCACCTCCTTCTGGGCCAACACGCTGAATCTGCGGGACATTGTGGACGAGCAGGTGCACTGGGGGCCGCGGTGGAGCTGGCTGATCGCCTCCCTGCCCTGCCTTGTGATCGCTCTTCTGCGTTTCACCAGCTTTGTGGGCTTTACCCGGCTGGCCAGCGTGGTACAGGTCCTTACCGGCGTGGGGATTATCGTTGCCTATCACCGCTCCCGCCGGAAGGCCGGGGCAAGCCCGATTTGCGGCCGCTTCGGGACACTGCCGTTCCAGATCCTTGTCATCGCGGGTACCCTGCTCTCCACAGTGGGAGCCCTGCTGCCGGTAAAGTGAGGTAAGTCATATGCATACAGACCGTTTCTGCATCACTCAGGTAGCGGCCACAGTAGACGCTCTGCTGGGCGTCCCCTGCCACGGCGGTGCCGCCGCTCCCCTGCCCCCTGTTCTGCATCAGGCAGCCCGCTCCCTCGCTGCCCCCTGTGACCGCGTATTTCTCTACAATCCCGACGCCATTGCCCAGTGGATCTATGCCGGTCGGCGGCCCCTCTTTGCACCGCTGGAGGTCCGTGCGGATCTGGGACTGGGAATGCTCTCTGTCTATCCGCCGGTAACGCCCGCCTGCTTCGCTTCTATGTACAGCGGCTTGACCCCTGCCGTACATGGTATCCAGGCCTATGTCAAGCCGGTACTTACCGTGGACACCATTTTTGACGACCTGCCTCTGGCGGGCCGCCGGGCCGCCATCGTCTCTACCGAAGGGGACAGTATCTCGCTGATCTTCCAGGGCCGGGACGTGGATTACTATATCTTCCCTACTGTGGAACGCTGCAACCAGCAGGCTATGGACCTGATCCGTGAAGATCGCCACGACCTTATCGTCCTCTATAACGGTAACTACGACCACTGGATGCACCGCGGCGGTCCGGAAACCCCCTGGGCCCTTCGGGCTCTGCGGGAGAACATCAACACCTACTGCGTCCTCCACGACGCTATTCGGGAGCACTGGTCCAGCCACAACACCGCTCTCGCCTTTGCCCCGGACCACGGCTGCCACCGTCAGTACGGCTTTCTGGGGCAGCACGGAATTGACATGCCCTGTGACATGCACATCTGGCATTTCTGGAAATTCCTGCCTGCCCATTCCCCTCAGCACTGACATGAGAAAACGCCCGGCCTTTGATAAGGCCGGGCGTTTTTATTGTTGCTATAAATCTATGCAGGCGGTTTACTCAGAAAAGGGATCCCCCATGTCGGCGGAAGCCACTACTGCCGCCGGCTCCAGCTCCGGCTGAGGAGCCTCAGGGGAAACCGGTTCTTTCTTTTCCGCCATCAGCTGCTCCAGGTTCACGCCGCTCTCCTTATCAAAGACATGAGCGGCACTACCATGGAAGGTAAAGCGCACCGGCGTCCCCATCTGGGGCACAGCCCGCCGGGCCTCTTCCTCATCCTCAGACACAGGAACAATGATGATCACATCCCTGCCACAGGCAGCCACATGGATATGAACCGCGCTGCCCATCATTTCCGACACGTCCACTGACGCCTGCACCGCGTTGGTATCATGGGTCAGGTACATATGCTCCGGGCGGACGCCCAGGACCACATCCCGGGATTCTACTCCGCCGGCCAGGAGCCGCTCCTGCTTTTCCCGTGACAAAGCCACCCGGGCCCCTGCCAGCTCCACGAAATACCGCTCTCCCTCCCGGACTAACCGGGCGTCGAAGAAATTCATCTGGGGTGTTCCGATAAAGCCGGCCACAAAGACATTGGCGGGATGGCTGAACACCTCCCGGGGCGTGCCCACCTGCTGGACAAAGCCATCCTTCATAATGACAATCCGGTCTCCCAGGGTCATGGCTTCCGTCTGGTCATGGGTAACGTAGATGAAGGTGGTATTGATCCGCTGGCGAAGCTTGATGATCTCAGAACGCATCTGGTTACGGAGCTTTGCGTCCAGATTACTCAGCGGCTCGTCCATCAGGAACACCTGAGGCTCCCGGACAATGGCCCGGCCGATGGCCACACGCTGGCGCTGGCCACCGGAGAGGGCCTTGGGCTTGCGCCGGAGCAACTCGGAAATATCCAGGATCTCTGCCGCCTCCCGTACCTTCTCATCAATAACCCGCTTGGGGAACTTCCGCAGCTTCAGGCCATAGGCGATATTGTCATACACCGTCATATGAGGATAGAGGGCGTAGTTCTGAAACACCATGGCAATATCACGGTCCTTGGGCGGAACCCGGTTGACCAGCACGTCGTTAATATAGATTTCTCCATCGCTGATTTCTTCCAGGCCCGCCACCATCCGCAAAGTGGTTGACTTTCCGCAGCCGGAAGGGCCTACCAGGACAATGAATTCCTTATCAGCAATCTCCAGGTTGAAATCCTGCACCGCCACTACGTTACCGTCGTATACCTTTTTCACATTTCGTAAGCTCAGATTTGCCATGGATCATTCTCCTCCGGCTTTCTTCTCATATTCGCGCTCCAAACGCTCCTCACGGCGCTGCTCGATCACTGCCTCCACCTTCTCCGGCACAGCTTTCTTCACCTTCCGGTAGCCCCGGACAATGTACTTGATTATCAGTACAGCCGCAAAAGTCAGGGGGCACAGGGCAAACAGTACGCTGAGGATCAGCAGCAGCGAGGCGTAGTCCTCTGTCAGACGGATGGCATTCTCCCAGTAAGGATAAATCACTCCGTTGACCCGCATGGAGCGATCGCCAAAGCTCCCGATCACTGACAGCAGATGTCCCAGGGAGTAGCGGCTGCTGTTCTCCACCACGTCCACCTGCTCCGGAGGGAAGCTCTCCTTAACAACGCCCATAGCAAAATTGGTAATGGGATCCGGCATGATGATCTCATAGCAGCTGATGGTTGTGGTATCCACCAGCCGTTTGAGGGCGGAGTAGGACATAAAGAGCCCCGCTTCACCGCTGTACGCCCTTTTTGTGGCAAAATCCGTTTCCCGGGAGATAACGCCCGCCACCATAAAGGGCTGGTTATTGATGGTAAGGGTCATTCCTTCCAGCTCCACACCGCCAAACAGACGCCAGGCCAGTTCCTCATCCAGCACCACCAGGTCGTCCATCAGATCGTCAGAGGAAATATAGGAGCCACTGCGCAGCTGAAGGGGATGGAAATAGAAGAACTCCCCTCCCACTGCAATGGCCTCTACCTGCACATTTTTGCTGCTGTCACTGCTGGCTGTCACCGTGGCACTGGTGCTGTATGCATCGATATAAAGGCTGCCGTTCTCCGGGGCTTCCAGAGACTGCTCCATAAGCTTGGTGTCCAGGGTCTGCCGGAATGTGAGGATGTCGCTCTCCTCTTTTCCTTTTCCCACCGGCAGGTAGCAAGCGATCTGAGCAAAGCGCATATCGCTGTCTCCCCGGAACCTCTCCGCACCACGCACAGAGCCCAGTGTGTTGCAAACCACATTCAGCCCCACAAGGGAGGCAATGGTGGCAGCAACCAGCGTTACATTCAGAATCAGCAGGAACCACTGCTTAAAGCCGAAGCCCCGCAGTATGCCGACAAAGCGGCGAAACAGTTCCCGGGCCCTCATGCGTTTTCCACCAATCTGACCAGGGTTCCGGCCTCCAGAGGCTTGCTGGAGGTTGTAATCACATAGTCACCCTGGGCAAGGCCACTCACTGCGGCGTTGGTATCATCCTCTGCCAGTACCTGTACATCCACACGGGTAGCCACATAGCGGTTGCCCAAGGGGCTGCTCTTGGCTGTCACCACCAGCACAAAGTGGCCGTTGGTATCCTCCCGCAGAGCACTCTTGGGAATAATGCTGTCATAGTTGGCACTGCGCTGGCCAATAGATAGGCTAAGGGTAGTACCAGCATCAATCTCACCGGTAATACGGAAGATCAGAAGTTTTCCCTGGCCCGGCTTTTCAGGATCAGAGGTAATGGATTCCAGGGTAGCCGTAATATCATTGCCCCAGTAATAGTTGCTTACATCGGCAGTATCGCCCACCTTAACCTGCTTGGCCTGTTCATTGGTCACCGGGATCTTGATGGTATAGCCACGGTCCACCACATCAATGACTGCCATGGGAGAACCTGCCGTGGTCTCCTTGCCAGCGGATACATTGATGGCGCTGACAGTACCGGACACGTTGGCGGTGATTTCCGTGGAAATAGCCTCCTCACGGTATTTGGCCACCAACTCCTTTTGCTTGTCGATCTGGAGCCGGGTCGCCTGAAGATTCAGGTCATTGAGCTGTTTGTCAATATCCTTGCCGCTGAGGGCGTCTGCCAGCTCCCGCTCCTTGGTTTCCACCGTGGTGACTGCCTCATCATAGATGGTCTTTTGTGCCTCCATGGCAGCCAGTTCGTCCGTCAGGGTGGTGACGAGGGCATCCTGCTGGCGCTTTGTTGCCTCATAACCCTTGATCTGCTCTTTGACAGCCTTGTTGCTGTTTTCCGCCTGAGTCAGAGCTGCATTGGCCATCTGCAACTGATAATTAGCCGCATTGAGCTCATTTTGAGCGGCGTTGAGTTGCTGGGTCAGCGTAGCGATCACATTGTTGCCGCTGGAGGCAGACTCGTACAGCTCTTTGGCCGTGTTATAGGCAGATACCGCCCCGTTATATTTGGTAGTGGCGGTATTATAGGCATTTTTGGCGGCACTCACAGAGTCGTAAGCATTCTGATACTGTGTTTTCGTATCACCAGTGGCCTCTGCAATCACATTCTGAATATAGGCTTCCAACTTTGCTGGGTCGGTAATATCTACCCCTGCATTGATCATAGCCTGCTTGGCTATTGCCTCAATCTCCAAATAAACAGAATTTTTAAGCGCTTCCGTCAAGGCCGACTCAGCAGTTGTCAGCTCATTGCGCGCTGTTTCCATAGCGGCAGCTTTTGCCTCCATATCCCTTTTCAGCTGGTTGATATCGCTGGTACTGCCGGCTTCCGCCAGTTTTGCCTTGATCTCTTCCACCTTTTTCTGAGCCGTATCTACCTTGCCGCTCCACTCCGTCACCGCCGCCTGAGCCGCCTGATACTCCCCGTTGTCGGCAATCAGCGCATTAAGCTCCTCCAGAATCAAGGACAACTGAGCCACCTCGTTTTTCGCAGTAGCAAGGTCACCTTTCTTATAAGAGATATCCGCGTCAGTCACCTTGTTGGCGTCCCGGCGGGCAATCGCCTTCTCCAGATCCTCCCGGATCACCTGGAGGCTGCGGTCGTTCTGGGCATATGTTTTGGATAGCTCCAGGACCTGCTTCTGGTAGTTGATCTGCAAAGTCGACAGCTGCTCCTCAGCATCCCGGAGCTCCTGGCTCTCGATATCGCCCAGGACAAACAGCAGATCCCCCTGGTTCACAGTATCTCCTACCTTCACGCAGACGGAACGAACCTCCCGGGTCTGATTCAAAATAACCTCATAGCTTTCGTTGGCAGAAATCGTACCGCTGCCGCGGATCTTGGCATTGATGGTACCGGAATTGACAATACCGGTAGCTACCTCAGGCAGGGAGCGGTTCATGATGGTGTTGGAGAAAAAGGTCAACACCAGCAGCACCGCCAGAAACACGATGGCGATGGTCTTGATAAGCTCCCTCTTCTTGGACTTTTGTGCTTCCATTGGTTTCTCTTCCTTTCACACGGATATGCTCGGCTCAGCCCTTGACAGAGCCCTGATGGGCGATGCCCTCTACCAAGTAGTCCTCCCCGTGGAGGAACAGCAGCAGACAGGGCACCATGTAGATGGTGGCAATGGCAAAGGCCAGGCCCACCTCACTGGCATTGATGGTGGACAGGTATACAGACAGCGGCTGCTTGGTGGCGTCCGGCAGAAGGACAATCGGCTGCTCCACCATATTCCAATAGTCTATAAACACCAGGATAGCTATGGAATAAAGCGCGCTGCGGCATTGGGGCAGGCAGATATCCTTAAAAATCTGCCATTCGCTGGACCCGTCCAATTTGGCCGCCTCAATGAGTGAGACGGGGATCCGGCGCATGAATTTGGTCAGCAAAAATACGGAGAAGGGGGCAAACATACCGGGGAAAATAATGGCCCACCGGGTATTGAGAATCCCCAGCCAGCTGCTGACCAAATAGTTAGGTACCAGCGTGACCTGATAGGGCATAAGCATCAGGATCACATAGAAGAAAAACAGGAAGCTGCGGAACTTCCCTCTCCATCGGGTAAAACTATATGCGGTAATAGATGCCACGCCTACCTGTAAAAGCACAATGGGCACCACCAGAATCACGGAATTCCAGAACTTCAACAGGTAATCGGGACTTTTGATCAGCACGGTAATGTACTGGGACAGGCTGACCTTATCCGGAATAAATTTAAGATTGACCGTATCCGATATGTAGGTGTTGGCACTTCCCACAGCATTGGCAAATACCTTGCCATAGTTGGCGCTGATCTCACTCTGGGTCATAAAGGAGTTGGTAATGGTCAGCACGGTGGGCATCAGGAAAGCGAAGGCGAAAAAGGCCGCTACCAGCGTTAAAAGTGCCCGGCCAACATAATGATTCTTTTTCATCCCTCCACATCCTTTCCAAAGACGTCCTCCGCCTTAAACAGCAGGATGATCAGCACCACCATTACCAGGGCCATCAGCACCGCTGCTGCAGACATCTTTTGATAGTCCAGGCTCTGGAAGGTATTGTTCATGAAATGCTGCATCATGTACAGGCCCATATAAGGATAGTTTCCGGTAAGGAGGTAGATCTCACGGAACACCTTGAAGGAGCTGATAATAGAGAGGATTGTCACAAACAGCACTGTGGGAGACAGATAGCGCAGCTTGATATTAAAGAACTTGTGCGCTGGAGAGGCGCCCTCCACATCTGCTACCTCCAGCAGCTCTTTCGGGATGTTGTTCAGGGCCGCCATAAAGAGAATCATGTTGTAACCCAGATTCTTCCATAGGAAAAGGATGATAATGACCACCTGGCAATAGGGCGAATTGAGCCAGTCTACTGGTGAGATGCCAAAGGTGGAAAGTACTGCATTAAGGGTACCATTATAATGGAACACTACCTGCCAGATCAATACCACCGATGCCACAGGCACCATCATGGGGCTGAGGAAAAATGTCCGCAGCCAGCTCTTTCCCGGGATCCGGCACTCCAGAATCAGTGCCAGTCCCAAGGACAGCACAACAGCAAGAGGCACCGCTACGATAGAAAACGTAGCGGTGTTCTTGGCTGCCGTCTGGAAGGACGAGTTTTTCAGGACAGAAATAAAGTTGTCCAAAAACACGAACTCCGGGTTGATGGGGCTACGGATCACCGAATAGTAGACCACAACCAGGAACGGAACAATAAAGAACACCGATACACCCAGAAGGCTGGGGCCCATAAAGGCCATGCTGTGCATCACGTCCCGTATATGTGCGTTGCTGGTGTCCCACACCCGCCGGGCAGTTTTGCCCGACGGGTGTGGACGCTTTTCCCTTTTCAAACGGATTCGTTTATCTCTGCTCATTGACATACAGTGTCACACGGTCCTGAATCTGCTTGGCAGTATCCTGGACGGTCTTATCCCCGTTGAAGTAGCCACCAGCTACCTCATTGACAATCTTGTAGATGTTTTCATCATAGGTGGAAATAGAATCGATGGCATTGTAGAGGGCCATGAACTGATCGTACTGCTCCTGAGTGGTGGCGTAGACCTCCACAGTCAGATCGTTGAAGCCATAGGTATACTTGGGTACCTCGATGGGCTGGCCGTTCTCGTCCAGAACCTGATTGCCGTTCTCATCCAGCTGGTACTCCTTCTTCATGGCCCGCTCCATCATCTTCTCAAAGTCAGCCTTATTGGTGGAGAGGTTCATGCCGCCAACCATCATATTTTCATCCATATCGGCGTACTGGGGCATCAGGTATTCCCGCATGAAAGACCAAGCGCCTTCCTTGTCCTTGCAGGTGCTGGACATGGCAATCCCGTTGCCCAGGCTAAAGCTGCTGCCGACGCTGCCATCCTCCTGAGGAAGGCCAATGAAGGAATAATCGCCGCCGAATACCACCTCATACATCTGGAGGCTGTCGCCGATATCGTACAGATAGGCATTGAGGAGCATCTGCTTACCGTTCATAACCCGGGTATTGTCGTCCTCGTACTCCTCCCAGTCCACATTGTTCCAATCGTACTCCAGGGGGAAGCTGTTGCAGAATTCCAGCAGGGAAATAAAGCTTTCAGAATCAAAAGAGCACTGACCGGTAGTCCAGTCTACAAAGCTGTCCATATTCTGGGAAAGAACGGTACTGAGCATGCCCGCCTTGGTATCGCCCTCACCAAAAATGGTGCAGCCTTCCGGCATGGTGGCCAGAGCAGCCTTGAGGTCGTCAAGGGTCCAGCTCATCCGGTCGCCCACCACCTTGGTAGCGCCAACCACGGTCTGGATGGAGAAGGTGCTGGAAATCTGATAGAGCTTGCCGTCCTGCTCTGCCGCCTTGAACACGTTCTCCATAATGGCGTCACGCCCCAGGTCGGCATCATTGTCAATATAGGGCCACAGATCCTCCAGCAGGCCCTTGGCACCGTACTGATGGATGGGAAGGCCGCTGACATTCAGAATATCGGGGACGTTGCCGGCGGCAATCTCGGTATTCAGCTTGGTAAGACCTGCCTGATAGTCCTCAGCAGTATTGAATTCAGAATAATCCTTGATCTCAATGCGGTACTTATCGCTCTTCTTGTTGAAATCAATGATCTTATTGCGCTCATCATAGCCCAGATACTGGGTAGCATAGGTCAGGATGGTCTTATCCTTCAGCACAGAGGCGTCGGTCTCAGTAAGAACCGCCAGCTCCATGGTCATATTGTCGCCATTCATGCCCCAGCTGCGGGTCATAGCCACTACCCGTCCGTCCTCCAGGAAGGTGAAGAACATCATCTCATCCTTATTGATATCGGAAGCACTCCAGCTGAGGATCTTTTCTCCGGCGTTGGTCTCCTTGTTGTAGCCGTAAAGAGAATCACCGTTATCATAATAGAAGATGTACTTGGCGCTGCCGGTATAAATAGTGCTGGCATTGGGAGGCAGGGCGTATTCCGTACCCCAGGTCTTGGCAGTCTTGTCGATAACACGCAGTACCTGGCCACCTTCGTCAGACCAAGTGCTCATGCCCACTGTACCGTCACCCAGCAGGGTCAGCTGTCCCCACAGATTCTCCTCCTCAATGGTAAAGAGGATATTCTGATCCTTATCCATTACCACGACCTTGGTCTCACTGGTACTATCGCCGTAAGTGGTGGCGCAGGCATAGAAGCATCCCTCGGGATCCATCACCAGATTCTGAATATAATCAGCTTCCAGCTTTTCCTGCATACCAGTGGTCTCAATGCGGGAAATCTCATTGCCAGTGGAATCCAGCTGGCGAAGCACCTGAATATTGGTACTCTCGGAAGGATAGTCCCACATATTGTCCGTTTCAGGATCGAAATCCGCAGGCAGATCGAAGGTGTTGTAATACACGTCCTCAGTTACCCACAGGGTACCGTCAGCTCCGCCACGGATATTGCTGATGCTGGCACTTCCCTCCGTTCCCTCGGGGATAGGGGTGGAGGTATAGTTTTCCAGCTTCTCCGCCTGTCCGCCTTCCAGAGGAATACGGAAAATACCAGTGCTGTATTCATAGTTGGGGAAAGACTCACCGGTCTCAGGATCTACGTAAGGCTCGGCTTCCGTCCGCACATCAGCAATGACATATACATTCTGGCCATCACAAAAGCCGCTGTTTATGTACTCAGCATCCAAGTTGAAGTCGATAAACTTCGGCACATAAATTGTACCACTGAGTTGGCTGGTGTCATCGCCGCCACCGCAGGCAGCCAAGCCCAGCACCATGCTCAGCGCCAGCAGCAAGGCCGCCGCTTTTTTCCCAAACATTCTCATCTTGTATCCTCCTTATTTTCATGCACCGTTAAGCCCTGTCCTTGAAAAGCCAGGTCCGTCCGGTGACTTGCGCAGAGGGATCCCCCTCCTGGATGGAACGCCACTTCTCTTCCTCTACTGGAAAAGACGAAAAGAACAGGCAGGAAGTTCCTCCTTTTCTCTTTTCATTGTAGTTTTCTATGCATCATTTTTGCATCTTTTCCGCATAGCATTTGTTTTATTTCTCTTTAAGAATCTTTTAAGGCCGGGCACGCAAATGCGCGCCCGGCCTTACTCTTGTCATTGTCACTCCACCGTTACCGATTTCGCCAGGTTCCGGGGTTTATCGATGTCACAGCCCCGCATCAAAGCCACCCCAGCGGCCTTGCCGCCGGGGGCCCCTTATTTTTGTCTGCGCGGGCGAAGTCAATCCGCCCTTGCGCCAAGGTTTTGCTTCGCAAAACGCTTGTACGCGCCATGAGGCGCGCCTCTTTTACTCCACCGTTACCGATTTCGCCAGGTTCCGGGGTTTATCGATGTCACAGCCCCGCATCAAAGCCACATAATAGGCAAAGAGCTGCAAGGGCACTACTCCCAGAGAGGGAAGCAGCAGCGGGTGGATCTCAGGAATGGTGATAACGCCATTGGCGGTCTTCCTCATCTCCTCGCCATGATCCCGGGTGGTAAGCGCCAGCACATCGCCGCCCCGGGCTTTCACCTCCACAATATTACTCATGGCCTTCTCAAAAAGCTTTGCGTAGGTACCCAGGGCCACCACCAGTGTGCCTTCCTCAATAAGGCTGATGGTGCCGTGCTTAAGTTCGCCGGAAGCGTAAGCCTCGGAGTGAATATAAGAAATCTCCTTGAGCTTCAGGGAACCCTCCAGCCCCAGGGCATAGTCCACATTCCGTCCGATAAAAAACACACTGTTATGATTGAAATACTGGCTGGCAAAATACTGGATATCGTCCTTGTCGGAGAGGATCTCCTCCATTTTCCCCGGCAGCAGCAGCATCTCCTGGAGGATGGTGCGATACTCTTCCTCCTCCATGGTACCCAGCAGCCGCGCCAGGTACAGCCCCAGCAGGTTCAGCACTGCCAGCTGGGTGGAATACGCCTTGGTGGTGGCTACCGCAATCTCCGGTCCCGCCCAGGTATAAAGGACCTGGTCGGATTCCCGTGCAATAGAGGAACCAACCACATTGACAATAGAGAGAATGGTTCCGCCCAGCCGCTTGGCCTCCCGGAGGGCCGCCATGGTATCCAGTGTCTCACCAGACTGGCTGATGACGATCACCAAGGTCTTTTCATCCACAATGGGATCCATATACCGGAACTCCGAGGCCAGAGCCACCTCCACCGGGATACGGAGAATCCGCTCCAGGTTGTACTTGCCCACCATTCCCACATGGTAGGAAGAGCCGCAGGCCACAATATACAACTTATGGACGCTGCGCAAATAGTCTTCCGACAGGCGGAAATCCTCCAAAAACACCTGTCCGTCCCGGATTCGGGGGAATATGGCACGGCGCATAGCCTCCGGCTGCTCCATGATCTCCTTGAACATGAAGTGCTCATAGC
>ERZ1643251.1741-NODE-1741-length-24048-cov-7.606385_pt1 | contig 24048 bp, 30 predicted proteins | sample MGYA00579261_ERZ1643251 | MGnify/ENA primary metagenome ERZ1643251 (study PRJEB29033, sample SAMEA4952267) | chicken gut metagenome | biome: Broiler Chicken; feature: Gastrointestinal Tract; material: Caecum | place: Ireland | collected 2018 | study: Broiler... | reverse complement strand
TAACAATTTACGTGCTTAAGCACGTGGCCTGAACCTATTTTTCGTAACGGTCAAAGTGTAATTGGGATTGAATGGTATGTCTACTTCTTGTTTAGGTGTGCCTTGGCAACCTGTTAAAGTTAAACATAAAATTACTAATATTATTATCTTTTTCATTTTTCTCCTTAAAACTTATAATCAGTTTCACTTTCGATTATATTTTTAACTGTGTTTTCACCTTGGACATTAAAATAACAGTTATTGGATGAGTTTTCCGGTCTAATTCTTTCTATGTTTGGCCAAAAATCAATTGTATCTAACAAATTATCGTTTTCGTCATACATTTCTAGTTCCATTTGATGAGCATCCGCTAGACAATCAGATCCGCTATAACTACTAGTTGAAATTGCAGCGATTAATTCGTTAATAGTTTCACTATCTGTGATTGTGCCAACTATTTTATCTTCCGTTAATTCTCTTATGTCTACTCTTACAGTATTTTTCAAATTATCTATTATTTCACTTTCAACATATACAGTTTCATTTTTCTCTGGAACGTTAGCATCATCTTTATTACATCCTGTTAGTGAAAAGCCCAACATAATTAAAAATATACCTAACAATCTTTTTTTCATAGCCTTATATCCTCCTTTGCTACTTTAAGTATATCATATACAATTTAAAAGGCAAGAAAAAACACTTAGTGTAAAACTAAGTATCAATTTCATAATTCCATATACTAAGTTGCCCTTTTGCCTTAATTGGAGTTTCTAAAGGTTCAATGTTATCTAAAATCCAAGCATATCTTCCTTCTTGGTATTCACCACAAATATACTCTTGATAGTTTTCTTTTTTCATTTTATCGACATACTCATCGGTCATATAAATACAATCTACAAGTCTACATTTGCAAATTATGCAACCATAATTCAAATTATCTTTATCAATAAGTGATAATAATTCTGGTTTTATTTTTCCTTTAGTAAGGCTGGCATGGATGTAAAGTTCACCACGATAATTTGTTTTCCAACTACGTGTTTCTACTTTCTTTTTATTTTCTTTTATTAAAGTTGCATAAGGTTCAGTTAAACTTAATACTTTCATAGGTTATTATCTTCCACCACCAAGACTATCAATATAATTTCTGCTAGCATCAAGTCCATAAACATAAACAGGATGTTCATCTTTAAATTCATAGCCATCTAATGCATTACCATATAGTCTTCGATAATTAACTTCAGTTTTACTTAAATCAAGTTCGGTTGGAATACCTTGTTTAAAGGATTCGTAAGCCTCTTTTTTAAATGCCTTAAAGTATCCTAATGATATTTTTTTATCATTCTTAATAAAGTCAACAAAAAATGATGGATCATATAAAATCATCGGTTCATTACCATAGCCATTTGGATAAATCATATTAAAGGCATGTAAGTCTTTCCCCCTTGCTCCACAAATAACTTCCGAATCAATTCCTAAAAACTTAAATAAATTGTGTGCCATTCCGGATTTTTCAGAACAAAAAGCACAGCCATTTTCCCTTACAGTTTTGATAGACAAACGTTTTTCATGGTGCGAAAAATATGTAAGCGCTCTTCCCCAGCCAATGTCATCTGATGGCAAATAATCATTAACTATATAAAATATGGTTGTAAATAATGTTAATACTGCGTAATTACCATTTTTGTTAAGTTCGTTAACTAAATTATAATATGGTGTTAAATCATCATAAACTAAATCAGGACATTCTTTATCTTTAATCTTTGCGGCAGCCTTATAATGTACCTTATCAGAAATATATTCAGAAAAAGAATCTGTATAACCTTGCCCAACAGTTGCCTCCCCACTATTATTTTCTAATTCAGCAATTCTAGACTCTACAAAAGTCTTTATTTCTTCATCACTTTTTAAACTTATTATTTTATTTCTTATTTCATCTTTAGTCATTTTCTAAATTAAACTCCTTTTTTATCATTTCAAATATAGCATACTTTTCTTCTTTAGTAAAAATGTCAGGTTGTTTACTTTGCTCATCATTTTCCCATTTCCAAAAATTATATCCAAAATGAATATCTTTATATTTCTTACCAAATAATTCAAGTTCTTTTTTGTATCTAGGAATAAAATGAAAATGGACATGTGGTTTTTCGTTATCACGATAAGCATTATTCATCAGGCAAGCAAAATTAAACATTGTTGCATTAAAAAGTTTTTTACAAACTCTTTCTAATTCTTTTTCAATTTTTCCTAGTTCTACCCATTCTTCGTTGGTTAAATCACTAAGAGATTCTTTTTTAGAAGATATAATGCAATCTCCTACAAATTCTTGCCCCCATTTAACAAATACTACTTCCCAATTTTTACTTTCATAAATATTCATTTTATCAACCTCATTATATTAAAAATTATTTAACATACTTTCTATTAGTTCTACAGTTTCATTTGTTCTATCATCTTTTTTATCTATAAAATCATTCCATTCTTCTAACACTACTTTTATATTATCTTTATTAACTTTATCTTTAAATATTTGCATTGCTGTATTTTTATAATTCATTACTGCAACTGCCGCCATTGCTTTATAATAAGCAAATTCAGGAATAGTAGATTTTTTATAAAATTCTAGAGCCATTTCATCAGTAACTTTACGAGGATTTTTTAATATTATTTTATTTGTTCTAAATACTCCGTGAGGTGTTGCCGATTCTACTACATCTATTACTTCAGCACCATCAGGAATTTCTACATCATAAATTGTATCTCCCCGATGTAACCATCTTAATATTTTTTCTTCAGTTGAAAAATTAAATCCACCGAATTCTTTTCCGGACTTTGCTTTTGGGTTCCAAATGGTTGCTACATTTAATCTGCCAATTTCATATTGAAAATCACCTGCTCCACTATTAATTCCAAACATTACTTTAACGTATTTTTCCATATTTTAACTCCTTTATTTTCGAAAACCGGACTTTTTTAGTTAATTTTATCACAAAAGTTCGGTTTTTGCGTTATTTTTGAATCAAAAACCGGACTTTTTTCTCGAAAACCGGACTTTTTTTATCTTTCCACTTTAAATCCCATATTTTCAATCTTAGTAATTACTTCATTTAATGTCTTTTCTTTTTTTACTTTAATAGTTAATGCTTTAGTCTCTAAAGATACATTAAATGATTCTACCCCTTTAATGGTACTTAAAACATTATTGATTCTATTTACGCATCCTTCACATTTCATACCATTGATTGTCAATTTATATTCCATTATATTTTCCTCCTTCCAAATATATACGAATTTAAAACAACGGTTAAACTACTTATAGTCATAGCAATACTGCCAAACATCGGAGTCATTTCTATATTTGTAAATACTCCAGCAGCAATAGGTATCATACATAAATTGTAGATAAATGCCCAGAATAAATTTTGTTTAATAACACGATAAGATTTTTTACTAATATTAATTAAATCTAGAATATTACTTATATCATTATTCATCAATATTACATCTGATGAAGATGCTGCTATATCGGTGCCATCGGATATGCTTATACCAACAGTAGATTTTACTAAGGCCGGAGCATCATTGATACCATCACCTACCATGGCAACTTTTTTACCATCATTAATAAAATTATCAATAGTATTTGCTTTATCTTGGGGTAAAACATCAGCAAAGATGTTGGTAATACCTATTTCACGAGCAATAATACTAGAAGTTTCTTTATTATCTCCGGTAAGCATTATGACTTCAATTCCGGATTTTTGAAATTTCTTAATAACGCTCTTAACATTTTTTCTAATTGTATCTCGAAGACCAATTAAAGCAATAACTTTATTATCTTGAATAACATAGATTATGCTACAACCAGTAGTAGTTAATTCTTGATAGTTTTTTGTATACTCATCTTCAATATTTAAATCTTTTAAGATACTAGCATTACCAAGATAATAGGTTTTATGATTAATACTACCCTTTATCCCTTTACCTGGGATAACTTGATAGTTAGTAACATTTAGTTTTTCTTTTACTTTGAAGGCTTTAGACATTGGATGATTAGATAGTGATTCAATGCTGGCAACTATGTTTAATAATTCTTTATCTGGAAGTTTAGAATAATTAAACATTTTATAAACATTTAATTTACCATAGGTTATTGTTCCTGTTTTATCAAATACTATTGTATCGATATCTTTAGCTTTTTCTAAGACTTCACCATTACGCAAAAATATTCCTTTTTTAGCACATAAGCCATTAGCAACAACATTTACTAGAGGTACTGCTAGTCCTAAAGCACAAGGACAAGCAACAACTAAAATAGTTACAAAATGTGTTAGGGAATCTGCAAAAGCTGTTCCAACAAGTAAATGTATTATGAATGATAATATAGCTATACCTATAACTATTGGGACAAAATAACCACTTATTTTATCAGCAAGACGCTCAATCTTGCTCTTATTAGAAGTTGCATTAATAACTATTTCAATAATTTGTGATATCGTCGAAGACTTACCAATTCTTTTAGCATTGTATTCCAAATAACCATCATAAAGGATGGATCCGGCGATAACATTATCTCCAGCCTTTTTTAAAATGGGATTTGCTTCTCCAGTGATAAAAGATTCATCAACATAACTCTTACCACTGGCAACTACACCGTCGACGGCAATTTTTTCTCCGGCTTTACTCATGAGCAAGTCATCTTCTTTAACTTCATCGATGGTTACTTTAATTTCTTCATTATCTTTTTTTAATACTGCATATTCGGGAGTAATTTGCACTAACTCTTTTAGAGCACTCTTAGTTTTATCTTTACCAAGGGTTTCAATGAAACGTCCTAACTTAATAAAATAAATAACCATACAAGTAGATTCAAAATATAGATTGTGAATAAAGTCATAGTTACCAAAAACTATTTGGATGTATCCATAAAGACTATATAAAAAACTGCAAATGACACTAAACATTACGAGAGTATCCATGTTGGGCATTCTGTGAATTAAATTTTTAATACCACTTTGGATAATATCGAAACCATAGATTAAAAATATAATTGATACTAATAGCATAAATGTTGCTAATATTACGGGATGATTATGATTAAGCAATGGGAATGCTGGAGCATTAATCATATGATACATAGAAACATACATTAAAAATATTATAACTACACCTAAAATAATTAATTTATGTTTATCACTAGAATTAGATTCTAATTCATCTATTCTTTTAAATTCGCCGAGACTTTTAAAACCTGCTTCCGAAATATATTTTTCAATTGTCTTAACTGAAATACTATCATATTCTACTGTTGCTAAGGATAATACTAAATTTACGGATGCGCTAATTATTCCTTTTTGTTTAGAAAGGTATTTTTCCAATCCTGAAGAACAAGCACTACAAGTCATCCCTGAGATTTTTAAAACTATTTTCTTCATATCAATCACTAATTATATTATATAATAATTAAATAAAACTAGACAACGAAAAAATGCAGATTACTCTGCACTATTTTTGCTTTTTCTTTTATTACTAAATTTAATTAATAAATAAGTTACTGTGGCTATAAGTATGACAATCGATAGCATCTCTAAATAAAATATAATTGGGTTTTGATCGTAATCAAAGAATTTAAAATGAGTTAACAAAAACGTATCTTCCCATAGCTTATGTTTTATAAAACTATATATACCATAAATAAGAATAACAATTAGCAGTAGATATGAAACATATTAAAATTACTAGACTTTAATTTATTTTTTATTTTGTAAACTATTGCATTTAAATGAAGACCAACATGCATAGCCATTAAAACAAAGCTCCAGGCAGTTGATACCATATGTAAATTTCTGCCGAATGATGAAGTTGGAATATTTAAAAAGGCAAAAACATCACTAGAAATAATTACACTACTAATCATCATACCAAGCATGGCTATAAATAAGGCAATATCAATTACTAGCATGAATATTCTCATAAAATTGTATTTTCCTTTAAAAATATTTTTATAATATCTAACATTTAATGTATGATGAATTATAAAAAGAATAAATGTGGTAAATATGAGGTCCCATTAAAATAAGCATCAAAATAAACATTAAAATATCTAAAAACATGCGAACAACTTTCATATTATTTATCCCACCTTACAGTTATATTTCCACTTCCTAAAAGTTCTTTTAAATCTTCATAGTTAGCAATATGACCTATTTTAGTGTAACGGTAATTGGTTTCAAATGTTTCATAGAATATTACAAGACAATCATCACCATAAAGCATAATATCACCAGCATGAATTGTTCCAACTTCTTCAGCATTTGTTGGTAAAGATTCAGATAAATAATAATATTTTTCATTCCCGTTTAACTCAGACATTGATATTTCTAATGGCAGTAGTTCTAGTAAAGCTGTTGTTGTAGCATTATTTTCCAAATTTACATTTAGATTTGTACCATTTATTGTTAAATTCATAGCATTTTCTCCACTTTCTATAATATTATCTTTATTAGAAGTTGTTTGATTATGATTTTCATCTAATATAAGAATTATTAAAAATGTAGTGATGATGCAGACAACCAATAAAATAAAGATTAAGTGTTTATTTTTCATATTTTAAAAATTATTAAAGCCAATTATCTAGTAAATTATCGGAAATACTAGCATCACTACCCCGGATAGATAAACCATCAGAAACTATAGCATTGTTACAAATGCGTTTTATATCACTAACTGAATTACCTAAACCACTACCTTCATTAGTTGCAAATGGCTTTACAGTTTTGTCCGTAAAATTCAATCTTTCTAAAGCACTTGCTAAAGCCATTGGAAATGTGCCATACCAAATAGGATAACCGATATAAATCGTATCATATTCTGATAAATCATTTAAATATCTTTTTAACTCCGGTCTTGCTTGACTTTGCAATTCTTTCTTAGCTTCAGCACAACATTCATAATAGTCATATGGATAATCCTTAATAGTTTCAACTTCAAATAAGTCTGCTCCCGTTTTAGCAGCAATTTTTTCAGCAACTATTTCGGTATTGCCCTTATCGATGTTTCTAATGCCATCGCTCATATAGTTTTCCCCAGTATGAGAAAAATAAATTACTAATTTTTTCATAATCCTCCTTTATTAACTAATTATATCATAACGTCTGGAGATAACTCCAAGTCAAGAGAAAAAGAAAAAAACTCTTGCGAGTTTGACATTAATGATGATGAGTACTATTTGATACTTTTACTACACAATCGTGTTCAGGACATTTTTCCTTAGAATTTTCTAGTTCAATAGTACTATGAGCAATTCCATGTTCCTTTAAGCATTCTTTTATAGCTTTTTTGGCAGCAGTTAAATCTTTAACATCACTTACAGCATGAAGTGTTGCATAGTTATTTACGCCATCGATACTCCAAACATGGATATGATGAATATCAGTTACATTAGGAATTTCTAATAACTCTTTTTTTAAATGGTCAATATCGATTGAAGCAGGAGTTTTCACTAAGAATAAATCTAAAACAGATTTTAAATTCTTTAGGGCATGAATTAAAATGTAACAAGCAATACCAATACTCATAATAGAATCGATATAGGAAATATCGGTAAACTTCATTAAAATTGATCCGATGAAAACTACAATCCAACCTAAGACATCTTCAAGCATATGTAAGTTTACTGACTTTTGATTCAATGAATCTCCATCTTTAGTTTGATAAGCAGCTAGAAAATTTACAATGATACCAATAATAGAAATTATAATCATGCCATTATAATGAACTTCCACAGGATTAAATAAACGATTGATTGCACTTATCATAACTACTATGGAACCAGCAGCAAGAAAAGTGGTTGTTAGAAAAGCTCCAAGGACTGAGAAACGCATATAACCATAGGTATATTTATAATCTGGTTTCTTTTTACTTTTTCTTTCTAAAATATAGGATAATCCAATACTAAAAGCATCAACAAAATCATGAAAAGCATCAGAAATAATAGCAATACTACTAGTAAATAAGCCACCGATAATTTCAAATATCGAAAAGCCTAAATTTAGTATAAAGGCAATTAAAATATTTTTATCAGTTTTCATAAACATCCTCCATCATATATTCTATCAATTTAATTGTTTGTTCCTTCATAAAAGCATAATCATAATTTTCATGCTTGTGATAGACTATTTCATGACACAAGTTATCAACCATATTAATTAACAAATGAACTTTTTCTTTGATATTTTTCACTTTAGGAAAATTACGGACTAACTTTTCCGTTGCATCTTCTTCATTGCAATTAAATATAGCAAATACTTCATTATCTAGGCAACTCATCGACATGAGTTCTTTATGAGCATTTTTAGTTAACGTATGCGCTTTAATAGCATCATCAACCATATTACGCAAGATTTTATCAAAGTTTTCCTTAGTAATATTTTTATTTTCTAAAGCATTTAGCATTGGAAACATTAACTTTTCTGAATAAAGTTTTGTTCCTGCAATAAAGATATCTAGTTTATCTTTAAAATATTGATAAATTATACCAGTTGATACATTAGCAGAAGCAGCAATGTCTACACAAGAGACATTATGATAACCTTTTTCACACATTAGTTTAAATCCGATGTCTATTATTTTTTGTTTCTTTTCTTTGGATGATTCTTTAATCGGTTCACGAACATTAGGCATAATCTTCATCCTTTAAATAGTAATGTTTAATTGGTTTTAGGTTATCATCTAATTCATAAACTAAAGGTACTCCGGTAGGAATTTCTAGATCCATTACTTCTTCATCTGATAGATTATCTAAGTATTTTACAAGTCCTCTTAAACTATTGCCATGAGCAACGATAATTATTTTCTTACCCAATATTAAGTCTGGAATAATAGTTGATTCATAGTAGCTCACTACTCTTTTGATGGTATCAACTAGATTTTCAGTTAGAGGAAGTTCACTTTCTGGAATATCTTTATAAATTGGATCATTTCCTGGATATCTTGGGTCATCTTTGGTTAGGGCTGGAGGTCTAACTTCAGCACTTCTTCGCCATAGTCTTACTTGTTCTTCGCCATATTTTTGCCTAGTTTCATCTTTATTTAATCCTTGCAGTGCCCCATAGTGTCGTTCGTTTAATTTGTAAGTTTTATTAATTTCAATATTTAAGTCAAGCTCTTTTAAAATTATATTTAATGTATCTTGGGCCCTTTTTAATAAAGATGTATAAGCAACATCAAACGTGTAACCTAGTTTTTTTAAAGTCTTACCAGCATCTATCGCTTCTTTAACACCTTTATCAGATAATCCAACATCAGTCCAACCAGTAAATTTATTTTCTAAATTCCAAATACTTTGTCCGTGTCTTACTAATACTAATTTTGGCATCATTACACCTACTTCAAAAATCCTTCGATTATTGCTGCTTCGGCATCTTTTTCACTTAAACCTAAAGACATCAACTTTAATAGTTGTTCTCCGGCGATTTTACCAATTGCCGCTTCGTGAATTAAATTGGCATCAACAGAACCGGCATAAATTTCGGGGATGGCTTTAACACGTCCATTATCTTTAATGATTGCATCACATTCAACATGAGCATAACATTTTGTGTTGCCGTTGATGTTTGATTTAAATTCTTGATAAGAATCATCAGTTGCTACACTTCTACTAGTTACATGGGTACTAGCATTTTCACCATTTAGTTCAACATTAAATTCTGTTTTAGCAGTTTGGGCATTGTTAGTCAATATTTTCTCATTTATAACTAAAGTTGTATTTTCAGCAAGTTCGGCTTTCGTAATACGAATAGTATCATCGACACCTTTTATTTGGACACTATCCATAGTCATTGAAGAACCTTGTTTCATATATATTTCAGTGGTAGGATTTAAAACTCTTTTACCATCACCTTTACCTTCGCCATAATGTTTTTCAACATATTTTACTTTGGAGTTTTCACTTAAGAAGAAACGGTGGATACCATCATGCTCACTATCCTTATGTAAATCATTGTGAATTCCACAGCCAGCCATGATAATGACATTAGAATTTTTACCGATATAAAAATCATTATAAACAACATCAGTTAATCCACTTTCAGTAATAATTACAGGAATATGAACTATACCAAATTTAACGTTATCTTTAACAAAAATGTCGATTCCACTTTTATCTTTTTTAGAAACTATATCAATGTATGGTGATACACTTCTTTTAATACTTTCGCCATTTTTACGAATATTGATGGCATCGGCTTTTTCTAAATTTTCACCGAGTACTTCAGTTAATAATGCTTCATCTACTTTATTCATTTAATCACCTTCTTGCAACATTTTGATTCACATAATAAGGAATCTAACATTTCTTTGCTAGTACCAGTTTTAGTAATATGACCATTTTCTAAAAGAATTATTTCATCAGCTATATCTAATATTCTTTCTTGATGGGATATAACTAAAGTAACTCCTTTGGAAGTAGCACCTAATTCTTTAAAGACAGTATTTAAATTTTGAAAGCTCCATAAATCGATACCTGCTTCAGGTTCATCAAATATGGCAATGCTTGGATTACGAGCAATTATGGTAGCAATTTCGATACGTTTTAATTCACCACCAGAAAGTGAAGCATTTACTTCCCGATCGACATATTCTAAGGCACATAGTCCAACTTTTGATAGGTATTCACATGCATCCTTACGTGTAATATTTTTGGAAGTTGCAAATTTTAATAAATCAAAAACAGTAATACCTTTAAAACGAACGGGTTGTTGAAATGCAAAAGCAATTCCCATCTTGGCTCTTTCATCAATCGTTTTATTAGTAATATCTTCGCCATTTAAATATATTTTTCCGGAATCAGGAAGTTCTATTCCCATGATAATTTTAGCAAGAGTCGATTTACCTGAACCATTTGGACCAGTGATACAATAAAATTTTTCATCTTCTAATTTTAAATTTATACTATCTAATATTATTTTATTATCTTTTTTAAAACATATATTTTTAAGTTCTATCATAACATCACCCTATATGAAACTTGTTTCACATCAATTATATATCTTTATATCATAAGTAGTCAATATATTTATTGTCGATTTTTGACAGACTGTTTTCCTTGATTTTGTATTTACATTAATTTAGAATAAATAACCGTTACCTGCTAGTGGTAGTGCCTGCTTTCAACTAAGTAATTTCTTACTACTCAAATATTGGGGGTTTTGGAATGAAAGGGGCAAAAGATATGAACAAAGAAGAAAATATAAGTACTCTTTTAGTAATAATAATCTTATTAATTGTAGTGATACTACGTTTAATATAGAAAAATAGACACTAGCCTTGTTCAGGTATAGTGTCTGTACCAAACATGCAGGCATTATCCACTAGGGGTAACACTTACAATTTTATTTTAACAAATGTTAATAAGCTTTGCAACTTATTTTTTGTCATGTTTTGTCACCGTTTTGAAGTTTCTAGGTTTAATAAATATTCTTTTTTATTAATACCACCAGCATAGCCAGTTAAAGTTTTATTTTTACCTACTACACGGTGACATGGAACTATAATACTTATTGGATTTTTACCGACTGCAGTTCCCACTGCTCTAGGGGATGTATTTAAACTTCTGGCAAGATCACCATAAGTTACAAATTTACCATAAGGTATTTTAAGTAAACTTTGCCAAACTGCTACTTGAAAGTCACTACCAATAAATTTTATTGGGATGTTAAAATCCGGTTTATTTCCCTCAAAATATGAATCTAACCATCTCTTTGTTAAATCAAATACTTCTAAGGAGCTTTCCTTAGCATCTTCATTTAAATTTTTGGCAAAATACTTTTGATTTACAAACCATAATCCTGTCAGATTATGCCCATCGCTTGCTAGAAGAATCTCACCAATCGGAGAATTATAATGTGATATATAATTCATAATTACCTCAATTTGAAGGTCTTCGGTGCATATCTATAAACCAAAAATAAAGATATTAAAGAATAGACAATTGCAAAGATAATCATGATAATACCAAAAGTAAATGATGATACTTTTAAGTCAGATATATAGTAACAAAGCCAATAAGTTGCTATACTTACAATTGTATAAGTTGTACTTTTCATTTCCATGCCAATATTATATGGTTGAAGTAAGTAATATAAAATAAGATTATGAACAGAAAAGAAAATTGACATTGCTACAATTGAGAAGAAAACTACAATATAAGTAATAAATGATGCTCCCCCACTTACAGCTAGAAGAATAGAAATAACTAAACTCATTGTAAGTGCAGGAATTAAATTAAGGATAATTAATGTTTTTAATCTTTCTTTAAATAAAGAAAGTAAAGTATTTGGTTGTCTATAGAAACGATAACTAAGCATAGAGTGATCACAATTCATAAACATAGCATTGGTAACAACTTTACCAGTATTTAAAAAGTACATTAGCAATAAAATAAATGGCAAATAGTTCAATATAAAATTATTTATTATTTCTTTAGATTCAGGAACTATGAAAAGAACAAATAATAAAATTATGCCAACTAATAAAATACCTAAAGTTGTTTTTTTAGCACTATCGCTTAGTATTTTACGATGTCTTTTGACAAATAAATCATGAAAATAAGCAAAGCCTTCTTTATTACTAGTGATAGTAGTATCAATGCTTATTTGTTTTAAATTACTTGCAATTATAGTATTCTTTTGGGCATCTTCACTATTAACAAAAACATTATCAGGATTTAATAATTTTTTATATAGTTTAGCATAATTGGGATATTTAAATACTGTCTTAATAGAAATTAACCCTAATATTAGGATAATAACACTTATAATTAAAAATAAGTAATTAGGTATAACAATATTAAAGTAAGGCAAACCATATGCTAAGCAAAGTAAAATAGCTATTAAACCAAAATACAAAGTCCAAGATTCAGGTTTGTTTTCATTGATTACTTGTCCTTTTATCTTCATGCGATAAAAATAGAAATTTATAGCAATAAACTTTAACATAATAGTTAGGATAACTAAAAGTAAGATAAAATACCAAGGAACTATATTATGAGCAAGTAACAACAATGCCGTTAATTGTCCGATGAAAGTACTACCTAAAAAATATAGAAAGTTACTAATTGTATGATTACGAGCATTCATTTTCATTAATACTATCATATAATATTTATCTCTCGTTGGATTAAATATTTCTGTATTGGAAAATGAACCAATAAGGGCTAAGAATAAATAGATATGCATAAAAAATTCATAGCTATTACTTTTATATAAACTTAAAGGTAATATTAAAAATACTGCTATATATAATAATTTAAAGCCAAATATTTTAATGATTTCTCTTATAAATGTTATGATAAAACTTAAGATTTTAAAAAACTTCATTTTATATAGAGAATCTGGAATAAATTTACCTATAAATGGGATACGTTGTAAACCATAGATAAATTCATTTACTGTATAAGCATTTTTAACTTGAAAAGAAATGCGAAAATCATTAAGCATTTTCTTCACCCTTTAAAACATTAATAATTTTTTCTTTAAATTTATCATTGTTCATATTACTCTTATCAATGCTTTCTAAAGTCCCATTATTTAATACTACTATTTCATCACATAAATCTAGGGCCAGTTCCATGATATGGGTTGAAAAAATTAAAATATGCCCTTTCTTTAGTTTTTTTAATAGTTCTTTCATTTCTTCAGCAACTACTACATCAAAAGATGTCAATGGTTCATCTAAAAGTAAAATGCTAGGACTAGCAATAATATGGACTAACATTTGAACTTTATTTTTCATTCCATGGGAATAATCTTTCATTAATTTATCGCGATCTTCTGGTTCAATTTTTACTAAATAAAAATATTCATCAATAGTTTTTAAATCAGTAATATTATCTTTGTTAATATCGATAAAAAACTTTAAAAACTCACGCCCTGTTAGGAATTCTGGAACAACTGGTGTTGATAAAACATAGCCGATATCTTTAGATTCAATTTTGCGTTTTTCACCATCCATAATATAAAACTCACCAGCATCAACATCTAAATCTTCATTTAAACAATTAAATAGTGTCGTTTTACCAGCACCATTGCGCCCAAGAAGGCCATAGATTTTGCCACTGGTAAATTCAAAATCTATATCTTTTAAAACTTCTTTGGAACCAAAGTTTTTCTTTAAATTTTTAATTACTAATTTCATAAAATACCTCACACAATAATAGTATATCAAAAATAATGTTATAGGCAAGAAAAAAGAGCATATCTGCTCAATTACATACAAGGATTTATTCTGGTTCTATTTAAATCTACTTTTTCTGAAGGCAATTCAGAATTTATAGTTTTTTCTTCTCTTTCTAACATAAAAGTTAAAATATCTTGCATTACTTTTTTTTCAACTTCAACATTATCTATTGAATAGTTCAACTTACGAATTACCTTTATTAACTCTTCTTTATCTTTTTCTAAGTCTTGGATATTCTCTCTGAGTAATTTTATTGTTTCGTCGAGATTTAACGAAATATATTGTTGTATATTTTTCAAAATTCTAATCAGTTTAGGAGCACAATAAATGCCATAAGCTATTAAAAATATTAAAAAAGCAAAATTAATTGTTAAACTTAAACCAACAAAAGAAATTATTACTAACACACTTTGCCAAATCAATGATCCTAATTTACTCTTTTCTTCATTATATAAATTATCTTGCTTTAAAAGATTTAATAATTGTTTGTTATTAGATACTAATTCATTATTTAAATCTTCTAAATTAACTTCTGCTAACCTTATTGTTTCTTCAATCTGTAATTTCTTTACTTCTAGTTCTTGAATTCTTTTTTCCTTTTGTGCAACCAAAGCTGCATTTCTTATCATAATTAATAATACACCCCTTCATGGAAATGATAGTATTTTACCTCTTTTAAGAGGTAAAGTCAATAGTAATATTTTTCTATCTAAATTTCTCCATTTTTAAAGCTTTTTCTTTATTTTCTTTGGAATAACCATGCAAAGCATCTGGAGTTTTTTCTAATAACAATTGATACATTTCATTATAAGCAGAATCTTTATTTTTTCCCCAGGCATTAATATTTCCTATCATATATTTTTGTTTATCACTTGTATATATACAAATGCTTCGATTAGTAACTACGCCATTACGACGATATTCATAAGGGTATAACCAAGAAATTGATTTAAGTTCAATTATTTTCAAACCATCGTTATAACTGATTAAATAATTTTCAGTCAGATAAACTTTACAAATTTCATTATGAATCGTTGTGCTACTTTCTAATTCTTCTTCAATTGTTTTTAAAGAACTTTGATATTTCGAAATACTTTTTTTAGTTTTAGTTTGTCTATTCATATAAACCATAATTAATATTAGTCCAACTACAGTTATTACCCCAAAAACTATAGCAATATCAATAATTGTGTCCGTTTTAGTTATATAAGTATCAATTAAATAAGGATAAATTAAATTATTAAAATTTTCTTCATTTATGTCAAGCCCTTCACTATCTCGAAAATATTCGATAGCAAAATTTTTAATTTCATCAGGAATAAGTTCCGATTCTCCAACAATGGTAACAGAGTCTGGAGCAACAGCATCTGGATCTGTACTATAATTATAATCATGATTTTCTTTTAAACTTGCAAATGTATCATCATCTATTTTAGCAATGTAAGTGTAACCATCTTCCGTTACAAAATAATATTTTTCTAAAGAAGAATCAGTTGTTAGAGTTGCAAAATAACTTGTCACAAGTTCTACATCTATTTTTGAAAAAACTCCTTCTTCTGTTACTTCAGATAAATTGGTTGGTTCTTCTTGACTTATGAAATAGCTTAATATTCCTCCTCCAAATAAACCAAATGTTACAATGATTATGCCAATTATTAATATAAATCTTCTAGGCTTTGTCATTTTTTGTAAATCATTCATCTTTTCACCTTCTAATTAAATTATACTTAAAAGCAATAGATAAGTAAACTATTTATAATACTGAATTTTAAAAGTTGAACCAATACCAGGCGTTGAATCTACTTTAATTTTACCATTATCTTTATTTATTATCTCTTTAGCCAAACTCATACCAATACCAAAATTATTATTGCTACTATTTTCCCCTTTGTAAAATCTTTCAAACATTCTTCTTTTTTCCTCTTTACTCATACCCTTTCCTTCATCCTGAATTGTGATTTCTGTAAACATATTAGTTTCTTTAAAACTTACATAAATATTTTTGTTTTCAGAAGTATACTCTAAACAATTTTTTAAAATATTACTTAAAGCCTCAAATTCCCATTTATAGTCACCAATAAATGTTACATTATTTGAACCATTTATATGGATTGTAATGTTTTTGACATCTCTTAGAGCATCAATATGTTTTAAAACATCTATACATAAATTTTTTACATTTATTTTTTCTTCTTTAAAAGTAATAACATTAGCATCAAAGCGAGATAATTTAAGCAAGACTATAATTAAATAATTAATGCTATCTATTTGGGTTTTAATATCCCCTAAAAACTCTTTTTGTAAAGATGCAGGAACATCTTCATCACATAAATTATCCACAAGTAATGATATTGAAGTTAAAGGTGTTTTTAACTGATGAGAAATATTAGTTAGTGAATCTTTTAAATTTTGTTTATCAACTAACTCTTTTTCGGCTTTTTCTCTAAGCATTATGGTAGTTGTATAAATTTCATTTTTTAATATTGACAATGTTCCTTCACTATTCAAATCAATTTGTAAGTTGTAATTACCCCGATTTAATTCTTTTAAATATTTAATTAAATTATCTAGTTCTCTTTTGTTTTTTAAATTGTATAAGTAAATACCTAATATTATAATTGCTCCGAAAATAACAATTATAATAATATTTATTAGCAATTGTTCGTGAAATTGGTTTTCCAATGATACTAAAATGCTTAAATCTGAATCAGTAAATCCATAAGATGTAAGAATATCAGAATTATTATCATAATCGGAACTATTTATTATTTCAATAACTTCACTTGTATCAATATTGGGATAATTTTCATCTATTAAATCGACAACATCAGATACAAATTCATTTGTAAGACGTGAATAAGTTTGATATTCATAATAAGTAATAGCAATTGTTGTTACAAATAACACTATAAATGTAATCGTTATTATTATTTTACCATGTTTCATTTGTCCACCCTATAACCAATACCCTTAATTGTCTTGATGATATTATCATTGCCTAACTTTTCTCTGATTCTTTTTATATAAACGGTTAAAGTATTATCTTCTACAAATTTACCAGATATATCCCAAATACGATCAATTAAAATTTCACGGGTAACTATTCTATTTAAATTTTGGAAAAGTAAAAGTAAAATACGATATTCTAAACTAGTTAGAGTTATTTCTTCGCCATTAACAAATACTCTACCTGCCTCAGTATCAATTGTAACATTTTCTACAGTAATAAGTTCATTACTCTTATTTCTTTTTAATATTTTATTAATACGAGATAATAATTCTTTAGAACGAAACGGTTTAATTATATAGTCTTCTACTCCAGAATCTAGTGATGTTGATATTATATCTTCATCATCCTTGGCAGTTAGTATCAATGTGGTTTTATCCTTTAAGTTTTCTTCATAAAATTTTAGGCCATCACCGTCGGGTAACATCAAATCAAGAATTATTAAATCATACTTATTGCTTATTAACTCTTTTGCTTCTTTTAAAGATTTAGCAACAGTTACTTTAAAATTGTGTGATTCTAATAAATATTTAATTCCTTTAATTATATAATCATTATCTTCGATAAGTAAAATGTTATACATAAAATAATCACCAACATTATTTTAGCAAATATAATAGAAAAAATCATCCGTAGATGATTTTTTAAATGTTATCGTTTCTGATAGTATCGATAATATTTTGTTTATTAATCTTTTTAACAGATACATGCATAATTATAGTTATGAGTAAGAAAACAACAACAATAGAAATTAATATTGCTTGCCATGGAAGCATGTATCCTAAATCATTTCCAACTTCAAAGGCTTTATAGATTGCAAATGATCCAAGAAGTCCTAAAGGTATACCAATAAGTAGAGATTTTGTACCATAGAATATACTTTCTAAATGAATCATTCGATTAAATTCTCGTTTGGTCATACCAATGGATTTTAACATAGCAAATTCTTTGCTTCTTAAATTCATGTTAGTAGTTATTGTATTAAATATATTAGTAATACCTATTAAACTGATGACAATTATAAAGCCATATAGGAATATTGCCACTAATAATAGCATCGACTTTTGGGCATTTACTTCTTCTTCAACGTTATATAAATAGTATTCATAATCAGTATTTTTTAGATAATCATTAATATCACTTTCTAATTTAGCAGTATCACTACTATTTATGTATAAAGCTTCATAATTATAATCGAGATTATCCATCATAGAATCAGGTATAATTAAGTAGCCACTGGATGAATAATTACCTTCTAAGCCCATAGGTCTTTTATCTGTCCTTTTTACTATATTTATTTGATATGAATTACCATTTTCAAATTTACCATTTATAGTATCATCTTCAGAGACATTGTAGACATTATAGTGTTCATAATGGTCATTACTGTAATAAGAGAAATCATCAATTATTATTCCACCATTTTGGTAATCATTTATATTGCCTCCGAGGGATTCGATATATCTTTTATACTCAGCATCTCCAAGAGAAATTATTTGTAAATAAGATAATGTATCATCTTGGTATTCTTCTTTTTCTTCACCATAGTAATTATAGAATCCTTCATCAGTCATGTATTCTTTCATATCGATTTCTAGTAAAGTACTACGTTGTAAAGAATAATTGTTTATGTTATTTAGAGCTAAAATTTCATTATAAGAAGACTTAATTGCATCATCTGTTACAGTATCTGCTTCAGTTGCTTTAGGATAAATAGATACCTGTAGGTTATAGGCAATATCTTTATAATATTGACCTGCTACACCAAATCCATAATTTAGGAATGATGATAAAGCAATAAATACAGAAATACTTACTACTAAAGATATGACAGTTGTCCGATATTTCTTACGACTTCTTTTTAAGTTCTTGTAAGCAATTTCACCACCGATGCCAAAAACCTTATTAATTATTTTAGGAGTCTTTAACTTCTTAGAATTAATCTTTATTTCATTATTGTTACGAATTGCTTCAATCGGAGAAATTTTACTAGATTTACGAGCAGCACTTATAACAGATAAGTAAATCGTGACAATTGCTAAGATAGCACTTAAAAGAATTGGTAAAATTGGTACACTAAATATAAATTTAGTCTCTTCGATAAAATCAGGTAGTAAAATGTTAATAACGTAGCATAAAACGAAATCTGCAAATATTCCACATAGAATACCGATTGGAATACCTATTAAACCAAGGATGAAACCTTCATATAAAACATTTTTCTTGATTTGTTTACTTGTTGCTCCAATACTTGCAAGCATACCATATTGTTTGGTTTTTTCAATTATAGAAATATTAAAACTATTACGGATAACAAAAAAACTAGTAAGGATAATTATGGCAATTACAACTCCAGCAACGGCATAAAGCATATTTTGATTAGAACCACTTAGACCGACACCTTGCCAACGAAGTAAATCAGCATTTAAAGTATAGCCATAATCTTTTAAATCATTACTATTAGCTAATGTATTTAGAAAATTTTCATAATAACCGGGATCTTTAAATAATAAAGAAACATCATATGAATTACTTGTTAAAGTATCAGTATAAGTAATTACTGTATAACCTGGAGCATTATAAGCTTCAACATTATAATCTAATCTTTCCATGATACCTACAACTGTATATTCTTTAGTATATTTGTAATCTAAAGTTTCATTACATTCATCTATTTCATTATACCCTTCTTCATAAACAAAGTAAGGATTATTTTGCGTCATTATTGAGCCATCGCTACAAACACGATTTCCTATATCTAAAGATATTCTGTCCCCGATATTTATATCTACTTCTGCATTATCGATGATACTTTTAGAAATTACTATTTCAGAAGCATTTTTGGGAAGTCTTCCATCTTCCAAGTTAATTTTAGTATTAGCAAATGCTTCTTTAGTGTAGCCAACGATATACATATATGGTTTATATGGATTTTTGCTACCAACAAGTGGAGCATATCCCAAGTTTTCTACTAAATACATTAATTCGACATGGCGATTATTTTCAAAATATTTTAAATCATCTGTAGCAACTGATTCTATTGTTATATGCCTATTTCCGTTATTTTCTTTAGCATTTTCAACTAATGTTGCTTGCATACTACTAACCATACCAGCAACAGCACAAATAAGGGCAGTTGATAAAATAATACCAATTATTGTTACAATAGTTCTTTTTTTATTTAATTTTAAATTGCGTAAAGTTAATTTATTTAAAATTTTCATGGTTAGTTCCTTACATCACTAATTATCTTACCATCTTCGATAGTAATGATACGATTAGCACTTGAGGCTATCTCTAAATCATGAGTTATAACAATAATTGTTTGATTATATTTTTGGTTAGATTTTTTTAGTAAAGCAATTATTTCATCACTGGCTTTAGAGTCCAAATTACCTGTTGGTTCATCCGCCATAACTAAGGCAGGATTGTTAATTATGGCTCTACCAATTGAAACTCTTTGTTGTTGTCCACCAGAAAGTTCATTTGGTAAATGTTTTTTGCGATTTTCTAAACCTAAAGTTTCGAGTAAATCATTCAAATGTTTTTTATCAACTTCTGCTCCATCTAATTTAGCAGGAAGGGTAATATTTTCTTCAACATCTAATATAGGTATCAAATTATAAAATTGATAAATTAATCCTACTTGTCTTCTTCTAAAAATGGCTAGAGCATCATTGTCCATAGCATAAATATCTACTCCATCAATAAACACTTTCCCTTTAGTAGGTCTATCTACCCCACCAAGTAAATGCAAAAGTGTCGATTTACCACTACCTGATGCTCCAACAATAGCAACAAAATCTCCTTTTTCAACACTAAACGAAATATCATCTACGGCTTTAATTTTAGTTTCACCTTTACCATAGACTTTCGATAAATTTTCAACTTTTAAAATTTCCATCTAATCAGTCCTTTCAATACCAGTATATTTTTTAAAAGTGACTATTAAATGACATTTACAATATTTTAAATATAATTTTCAATATCTGTTGTAAATTCCATATTATTTATTATATCTAATAAACGGTTATATTCTTCGACAAGTTCATCAGTATCGAAGTATATATATTCTTCATCCATTGTCCAGTATGCAGAATTATCACTTAAAAAAGTAAAATATTCAGTATAAGCATTAAGCATAGAAATGCCATAATCAATACTACTATCAATATCTTTTCTATTTTCATCAATTATATCATGATCAATCATAGAATTTTTATAATAATCTAAATAGTAATATTCTAAATCATAATTTTGAGCATATGACATTATTTTATCTTCATCAAATAAAGCATTTAAATTATTTCCAATATCTTCTAAATTAATACGGGCTTCAGCAATTATTTTTTTAGAATTTTCAAAATATGGAGCATCTTCATCGAAATTATATAAATTTATAACCATATTAAGTTGGGAATTATTATAAACGTCTTCTAATCTACGACATTCAAATAATAAATCACGAAGATATTCTTTAATAGCCATTTCGACATCTAAATAATCGCCATCAGATACATAACTATTTAATTTAATGTCAATTGTATTATCAGTTATTCCGTTTGTATCAATTAAATATTCTATTTGAGCAAATTCATTATCTAATTTCTTTTCGGTAACTATTCCTTGATAGACATTTACTCCAACAAATACTATAAAAATCATTAGTAATGCATAACCAGTCATTAAAATTCCCATAAATGCTTTGTTTGTTCTTTTCATTAAATATCACCTATGATTAGATTATACCAAAAAATTACAGATTATAAAATAAATATTCGCCAATAATATTACTGGGAGGTAAAGTTATGAAAAATGTTCCTGAAATGATTTCCACAAAAGACAGCGCATATATAAAAGATATGTTTAATTGGAATTTTGTGGCAATGAAAAAATTTGATGATTATATTGAAAATATTGAAAATGAAGAAATTGCTAAAAAATTAAGTTCTTTAGCAGATATGCATTTTAAAAATTGTAATACATTAATTAAGTTGTTGGAGGGTGAGACAAATGAGTGATAAAGAATATATAATGGATACTTTAGATACTCTAAAATGTCTATCAGTTAATATGACTTATGTGATGAATGAAGCAAGTTGTGATAAACTATATAAAGAATATCTAAGTATGTTTAAAGAAATAAATAAAGAAACTAAAGAAGTATTCGATTTAGCATATAAACTCGGATATTATACTTTAGAAGCTGAAGATGAAAAAAAGATAAAGTCGGCATTAAAGACTTTATCTCAAGAATTAGAATCTTGTTGTGAAACAAAATAAATTCGGGATGAGGCTAGTTTACGTAAACGATATATACGAATATAATCTTTACTAGAATCAGCAAGGAAACTATAAACTGATTCCCAGATTGCTAGCCATCCTAATATTAAAATAATCTCACTTAATACTTCGATAAAAGATAAGTAGTAGATTACAATCAAAACTATTCCTATTAAAAATAGGATAGTTTTTTTAAATTTGGCTTTTTCATAATAATATAATTCATCTTGGACTTTCAAACCAAATGTTCTTCTTACTGTATCCATCATAGCATTTTTCTCCGCATCATTTATTTTTAATTTAGTATAGATGTTGATAACTATGTTATTTTTGTAGTTTTCACCATAACATTCATTATAAATATAATCAGTCAGTTCTGAGGAAAGTTTTTTACTTGAATATCTACTATAAAAATCATCTTTCTTTTTTAAGTTAATATTAATTGTTGTTTTCATAACCATTCCTTTTCATTCTTGTTAAATTTAATCTTTCATTACCTATTAGTTTAGATATTTCTAAATCGATTGGTTCGCGTTGAATAAAGTGATATTGATATCTTTTACTTTTATCTTTTGTTTTAACGATTAATGGATCAATGCCAAAATGGGTCCCTAGAAATATAATCGTATGAATATCTGGTACTGAGTAGTGCTTTGGATACCAAATAACTTTTTCTCCAGGTGTTAAAAAATATAATTCATCTTCATTTTTTATTTGACCTTTAGAAACAAACCCCTCATCAACAAAATGTGGCCCAATACGGATATCTAATCCTAAACTAACAATAATAGCTAATAATGAATTTAGATAACTTGAAACTTCAGCATATGATACTGTTGTATTAAAAGATAAATATATTGGGTCATGTAATGATGTTGATAGTTCTTGCAAATAATTTGCTATTTCCTCAATGTTTAAATCTATATCTATATTTATCCACATTTAAACCACCCGTTGTATTTATTATAATATTTTTTGGGGAATTTTAAAAGTGGAGAATAACAAAAGAATAGGTTTTTACCCTATCCTATAACACTATTAATATTATCTAACTTAGCTTGTAATTCATTGATTTTTTCACGCAATTGAGCATTTTCATTGTTTTTATTTTGCAATTCTTCTTGAAGATTATATATTTCTTCTTGATAAATATAATAATTTTCTGTATTTTCATGAAGTTTTTCATAATAACTTTGACTATTTTTCTTAATAATATCAATATTTGCTGAACTAGCAGTAATAGTTATATCAGCTTTTCCTAAAAGTTCATAGTTATATATTGTTTTATTTTTCAAATTATTTTTAAGTATATCAAGATAATTTATTGTATTATTCCACAATGAATAAGAATTTATTACGTAAAATTCATCTTCCATATGTGTATCTACTTTGAGAAAATCTTCATAGTAAGCAATTTCAACTTTTACTTTGTTGCTAAACGTATCATCTATTTTATAGTTAATGCGATCAGTATATAAATCTGCTCTAAAGAATAAATTATCATTCATATCATAAGTATTTTCTATTTTGCTTTTTTGGATATTTGC
>ERZ1643251.1737-NODE-1737-length-24102-cov-10.681831_pt1 | contig 24102 bp, 20 predicted proteins | sample MGYA00579261_ERZ1643251 | MGnify/ENA primary metagenome ERZ1643251 (study PRJEB29033, sample SAMEA4952267) | chicken gut metagenome | biome: Broiler Chicken; feature: Gastrointestinal Tract; material: Caecum | place: Ireland | collected 2018 | study: Broiler... | reverse complement strand
ACTAAACATTGGGATGAATTTGAACAAGAGATTAATCGAATAAAAGAAATTATTCGTCCATATTTGGATAAGTAGATTAGTTTGTTTTTACTACTATTGATTCATATAATAGAAAAAATTATGATGATTAAGATATATATTTTTCTTATTTGATATTTATATAACACGTTAAAAGGGAGGATTAGACTTTCTTCAACGTGTTATTATTTATTGGAAAATAGTAATAGATGTGTTCTTTTTTTTCTTCAAGAATTTTATTTCTATTTAAGAATGTGGTATAATGACCGTATAAGAAGAAAGCATTTTAATTTGTACTTTCTCGAATATTTATTTTTTAAGTGGGGAGCGTTATGAAAAAAGAAAATAAAGAGATGTTGGAATTATTACAACAAGTTGATTATATGTTGGATAATAAGAAGAATAAAGGGGAGAACTATCAATCTACTAAGGTATTAGAACCTAAAGTTCAAAAGGCTTTACGAGATTTGGATTTACATCATAATAATTCTTTATCTGTAGAACTTTTGGCACGCAATCTTGATAATTTGGATAATATTGCTATTTTTTATCGAGGTAATAAAATTACGTATAAGGAAATGTTTACAAAAGCTTTTGAATATGCTCGTTCTTTAAAAGCTTTAGGATATGGAAAGGGGTCAGAAATACCTGTTTGTGTATCTAATATTCCGGAGTTTGTTTATTTATTTTTAGCTATTGGTTTCATTGGAGCTAAAATTAATAGTTTTGGTGAATGGTTTGACGAAAATTATTCTATTGAAATTTTAAATCATTCAAATAGCGATTATGTATTTGTTTCTGATGATATTTATCCGATGGTAAAGGATAAAATTCAAAAATCTAATGTGAAAGATACGGTTATGTTTTCTTTGACAGATTCTTTACTAAAAGATAGTGTAGGAATTGCTCTGAATCCTTATGATGAATTAGATCAGAAATTTCATTCTTTTCAAAACAATGCTCATCAATATCAAGATAGTAAAGATGGAAATCATATTCTTTTAGAAGATGAGTTTGTAAAACAGGGAGTAAATTATCATGATTGTGTTGTTGCTGATTGCTGTTTGGATGATGATTTAGCAATTACTTATACTAGTGGCACGACTAATCCAAATATGCCTAAAGCAGTATTACATCCTAATCGTAGTTATTTAACTTTATCTCGTTTTAAAGAATCAGATGTTTCAGGAATGCCAAGCATGCGTAATTTGACAATTTTGGCTCATATTCCAACTTATACGCATATGCAATTAAGTTGTGCTATTTCGGATACTTTGTTTGAAAAGTGTACTTTGGCAATGGAACCTTTCTATAATGAACAATTTTTCCCTTACTCATTAATAATTAATGAACCTAATTTTGTACCTGCAAGTGCTGGCTTTTATGTTCATCTTTGCAAGCTATTGAATTATGATGAGAAGTTTAAAAAGATAAATATGCCATATTTGATGCTTCCTACTGTAACTGGTGAAGCTTGTTCACCAGGAGAAGAAAAATTCTTTAATTATACGGCAAGAAAACATAAATTTGGTACTGGAAAATTGCCATTTCCATTGGCACCTGTTACTTTTTCTATTGGTGGAGGAACTTCGGAAAGCAGTGGTATTTTTGTTACTTTATTTAAAGCACTAAGAGAAAAAAGCTTAAAGAATATTTTATTTAAAGAAACTCTTGGATTAACCCCGTTAAAATTTGCTGATGTTGAAGTTTTAGATGAGAATGGTGAATACTGTTCGATTGGTCAGCCTGGTTTATTGGTTGCTAATTCACCTTGTTCAATGAAAGGGTATTATTATCAACCAGAATTAAACAACAACATCATTATTCACGATAAATATGGAAAGTCTTGGTATAATTTAGGAACGTATTCTTATAAGTCAGATAAAAATGGTAGAATAAAGATGAAGGGTAGAATGGGCTCAGATATTTATTCTGTTAATGGAGAAAAAATCCCTTATTATTATATAGAGGATATTGTTTTAGAAGATACTAAAAATATTTTGTCTTGTTCTTTGATTAAGCCAGATGCTGATAATGAAGAGTATGTATGTCATATTGAGTTACAACCTAATGCAAGATATAGTGTAGAAATGGCTCTAGAAAGTTGTGCGAATAGATTAACTAGCAAGATTCCTAAAGATATTTTAGATAAAATCTATTTTAGAGTAAGAGATTTCAATGAATCATTTTCTATTGCGCCTAGTGGTAAACGTGATTATGGAAGTTTAATCGAAGAAGGAATTACTGATCAATGTTTACCAGTATTGAAATTTGTAGATAGTGCTTATCACAAAGAAACAGAAAAAGTATTAAAGAAAAATCTTTAAAAGTAGATTTTTCTTTCTTTTTTTTGTATAATAAATTTATTATAGTATGGTAGTAAGGTGGTAGGCAATATGGAATATATATCTTTTATTATTTGTTCTTTAGTATTTGCTATTGTTTTGTCTTTTATTTATTTTTCCAAAAAACATGTGAATTCTAGTGAGACAAAAATATTTTCTATTTTACTAATTACCAATCTTATAGGTTTAGTTAGCGAATTACTATGTACGATTATTGGTTATACTTTTCCTCCTGATTCTTCTGTTGCTCATATTTTTACTAAAATTTATTTAGTATATTTACTTACCTTTATGTTTTTTATGACATTATATATTTATGTTACTTGTTATATTACTACCAAAAACAATTATCATCCCAATTATTATCAAAAATTGAAGAATATTTTCTTTGGAATTTTTGTTTTTTGCGTTGTAGTTATGCTCATTTTACCAATTAAAACAGATGTCGGATTTGCTACAGGTGTTGCTGTAGATTGGGTATATGTTTGCTCTACTTTTTGTTTAGTTACATGGCCAATTCCTTTGATTAAAAATCGAAAACGGGTGGATTTTAAAAAATTTATTCCATTATTTTGTTTTATTGTTCTTACTCTTTTTATTTCTTTTTTACAAAAGATTAATCCTCATATTACTTTGACTACTTCTATGGAGTTTTTAGTTATATTTATTATGTACTTTACGATTGAAAATCCGGATATTAAGATGATTGAAGAATTAAATGTGGCGAGAACGCATGCTGAGAGAGCGAATCTTGCTAAATCAGAGTTTTTATCTAGTATGTCTCATGAAATAAGGACACCATTAAATGCGATTGTTGGTTTTAGTGATTGTATTTTGCGGGAGAATGATTTACAGGTAGCGAAGGAAGATGCGAAGGATATCGTTACGGCTTCTAAGAACTTATTGGAAATTGTGAATGGAATTTTGGATATATCTAAGATTGAAGCCAATAAGATGGAAATTATTGAAACGGATTATAATCCTAGAGAGACAATTTATAATTTGGTAAAATTAGTAGTTCCAAGAATTGGAGAAAAGCCAATTGAAATGAAAGTAGGAATTACGCAAGATTTACCGAAAGTACTTCATGGTGATGTAAAGAAGTTAAAACAAATCGTTACAAATATTTTAACGAATGCAGTTAAATATACGGATAAAGGTACGATTACGGTGATGGTAACTTGTTTGAATCAAGATGGAATTTCATTGCTTTCTATTTCGGTCGAAGATACAGGACGAGGAATAAAACCAGAAAAGATTGATAAATTATTTACGAAATTTGAACGTTTAGATGAAGATAGAAATACGACGATAGAAGGAACAGGATTGGGCCTTGCGATTACGAAACGTTTAGTTGAGATGATGGGTGGTAAGATCATTGTTCAAAGTAAGTTTGGAGAAGGCTCGAAGTTTACTGTTTATTTGAAACAGAGAATCAGTGATAAGAAAGAAATAATTCAAGAAAAGAAAGAGGTAGTAGCCAAACATTATCCTGGTAAAAAGATTCTTGTAGTTGATGATAATAAAATTAATTTGAAAGTGGCAACGAAGATTTTGAAAGAATTAGAGATTTCTGTAGAAGAAGTAGATAATGGATTTAGTTGTATCGAGAAGATACAAAACGGGGAGTCTTATGACATGATTTTACTGGATGATATGATGCCAAGAATGAGTGGTAGTGAAACTTTAGTTCAGTTGAAGAAAATACCTGATTTTTCTATTCCGGTTATTATGCTAACTGCGAATGCGATCGAAGGAATGAAAGAAGAGTATCTAAAGAAAGGGTTCGACGATTATCTTGCGAAGCCAATTTCTCGAAAAGAACTTTATCGAGTACTTAATCAATATCTTGGAGGTCATCAAGAAGTAGAGAATAAAAATAAAATCGATTTTGGACCACTTCCTCAAGAAATTTTCGAATTTGGAACGACAATTGAACAAGGAAAGATCACTTATGATTTGGATTACTTAAGAAGTAAGGGAATCGATGTGGATAAAGGACTATCTTTATTGGGTGATGAAGAAACTTATCGAGAGATGATGACGACATTTTTACAGGAGATCGATCAAAAGATAGAAAAAATGAAAAACTTTATGAGTGAAGGGAATACAAAAGAATATGCGGTACTTGCTCATGGAGTAAAGAGTGATGCTAAGTATTTTGGCTTTACTGAGTTAGCGGATATCGCTTATCAACATGAATTGAAAGGTAAAGAAAATAATATTGATTTTATTACTAAACATTGGGATGAATTTGAACAAGAGATTAATCGAATAAAAGAAATTATTCATCCATATTTAGGAGAGGATAAATAATGAAGATATTGATATTTTCCGATATTCACGGAATAAAAAATAATTTAGATTATTTAAAAGAAGTTTATGAAAAAGAGAAGTGTGATCGAGTAATCGTATTAGGAGATTTATATTATATTGGTCCTAGAAATATGATGATACCAGGTTATGATATTCAAGCAGTAAAAAATTTCTTGGAGTCATTTGGAGAAAAATTAATTTCTCTTCGAGGAAATTGTGATAGTCAAGTCGATTTAGATATTTCTTCTTTTGTGATTGTTCCTGAACTAGAATATTTATCGTTAGATGGGTTAGATTTATATTTTACGCATGGAGATTTATATAATAGAAGAAATCATGAGAAAATACCGGCTGGTAGTGTATTGATTTATGGGCATGAACATATGCCTTATATGGTAAATGAAGATAATAGATGGTTTATCAATCCTGGTTCAATTTCTCTTCCTAAAGGAGATACTTATCCTTCATATTTAATTTATGAGAATAGAACGTTTACTATTTATGATGTTAAAGGACAAGTATTGTTTAAACAATCTTTATCATTTGGTGATTAAGTAAATAAAGCGCTGATGAATTGTACATCAGTGCTTTTTTAAAAATTTAGCTGTAAATACTATTGGTCATCTTGCTTACTGCGATAAAGATATAGGAAATCATATACCACGTTTGAAAGTTTACGGTTCCAGTAGGGGATAATTTAAATACTTCTTGGAATTTTTTTACTGCTTTTGTTGTATCACTATCAAATAAACCACTTGGATTTTTAATAACAGGAATTCCTGGATAACTACCTCGTATATAATTTAAGATATTTTGTAATTTATATACATCCCTATTACAGTCTCCTTCTTTTAATGTGCCACTAAATGAATAAGGGTAGCTTTGGGTGGTTTCTGCTTCCGCAATGTTGATGTTGTTACCATAGTAATATTTTAATATTTCTAGATAATTATATCCTCTATCTCCTAGTTCTTTAGATCCCCATTGACTTAAATTACCGGGCTCTGTTGTACTGCTTTTGTAGTGGGCGAGTAATGGCTCTGGTCGATATCCTTGACGGATATAATTGGTAAATATTTCGTCAACAACACGGGAGATGGGTTCAAATATTGTTCCGTTTACGGTGTATTTTTGGTCGTAGCTCGTTGTTGAAGTGATCGTAAAGTCATATCCCCGGCTTCGGTACCATTCGGTGTATATTCGGTTTAATGTGTAGGAAATAATGGCAAGGACATTGGCTTTAATGGTTTCGGTTGGCCAGGTACTATAAATCTCGCTACTCGCTACATTTTTGATGTAATCGATAAAAGGTACGGTATAGTTAGGAGCGCTGAAGTTAGTAGGAATCCCATCGTGAACAACAATATTTTTTGGAACGACTACTTCGGATAATACGAGTGGGGTATATTCTTCTTGAGGGAGTTCTTCTTCACTAATTATATTTTGAGGATATTCTTGCCATAACGTGTTTGGCGTAATTACTGAGGTTTTTCCTTTTTGATTTTCATCAATTGAAGTTAGATAGATATTTTGAATAGATGTTACCCCATCGAAAATCTGAACGCCTTCAATTGTGGTTGGAGTAAGACCCAAAGCAGTTACCGTAACATCATAGGTTTCATAGGGGCGTACTTCGTGTTGCTCTTCTTCTGTGTAACTTTTATCTACTGTCTCTAATGTTATTTGTGGTGTTCTTCCATCTTCATCAGTTGTTTCTGTAGCGATATCTACTCCATCTTTTTTGACTTTAACAGTTGCTCCCTTTACCGGATTAGCGATTGTATCGCTATAGACATTAACTACTAAATATCCATTTGTCATAGTTCACCTTAGAATAGATTAATTAGCTATTCTATCCTTTCTTTATATCATATTATATATAAACATTTTTTGTTCAATGAATATAATTTACTAGAGGTGAAGATATGCTTAATGATGTTTTACAATTAGGGGATAGTGGTAATGATGTTCGTATCTTACAAGAGAAGTTAAAAATATTGGGATTTTATCATGCGATAATTACTGGAGATTTTGGGCTCACAACAGAAGCTGGAGTAAAAGCATTTCAAAAAGAGTATTCACTTCCAGAAACTGGCGTTGTTGATGAAGAAATGTGGCGATTATTGTTTTCTTTGACGGAAGTTGCTTATGCGAGCGAATTTAGTAATTATCCAATCCTTAGTTTAGGCTCTAGTGGGAGTTATGTCCGAGAATTACAGTCAAAATTAAAAACATTATTATATTATACAGGAGCGATCGATTCTTTTTTTGGAAACGAAACACAAGTTGCGGTAAAACGGTTTCAATTTCATAATAATTTGACTACAACGGGGATTGTCAATAATCAAATGTGGAATGCTTTAAATACTTTATATGGTAATCTCAATGAATGTGCGATCGAAGAAGAAGGGGAAGAAGAAAATACGATTACTTATATTGTTAAACGTGGGGATACTTTGTACTCGATCGCGAGAAGTTATAATACGACGGTAGATGCCATTAAAAGTTTGAATCATCTTTCTAGTGATGTATTAAGTATTGGTCAGATGTTAAGAATTCCAGTTAAGGAAAGTGGTGGTTCTGTTTCTACGACTTATACTGTTCAGGCAGGGGATACGTTGTATTCGATTGCGAGACAATATAATACTACTGTGGATGCGATTAAAAGTTTGAATCATCTTTCTAGCAATGTATTAAGTATTGGTCAAGTATTAAAGATACCTACTAGTCCATCTGATGGAGGTACATCTCCTTCTGTTACTTATACCGTTCAAGCAGGGGATACCCTATATTCAATTGCGAGACGATATAATACTACCGTGGATGCGATTAAAAGCTTGAATCATCTTTCTAGTAATGTATTAAGTATCGGTCAAGTATTACAGATACCTACTAGTAGTTCCTCTTTGATTACCCATACTGTAGAACGTGGAGATACCCTATATTCGATTGCGAGACGATATAATACTACTGTTTTCGCAATTAAAGCGATGAATAATTTAACGAGTGATATTTTGACAATTGGTCAAGTGTTAAGGATTAATAGATAATAGATAGAAGAGTGATATATACTCTTTTTTATATGCTAGAAATTTTAGTATAGGCGACTAAAATATAAAAAATAAAACAGAAATTTTGTGGAGAATAAAGGTTAGTTTATTTGCTAAGGAGAAATTTTAATGAGTAATGATGCAGACTGAAAAGGTTTGTTTTTTAATTTGTTTGAACCATAAGCAAAAAAAATCTATACCTTTTTCATTTTTTCTTGTATAATTATTTATATAGTATAGGGAGTCTTATATGGAAAAGGTAATTGTACGAGTAGAAAATATGTGCCAAAGTTATGGTAAGAAAAAAGTTATCGATGATATTTCTATCGATGTTTATGAAGGGGAGTTTTTGACGATTTTAGGACCGTCTGGTTGCGGAAAGACAACAATTTTACGGGCAATATCAGGTCTTGATTTTATTCAATCCGGAAAAATTATGATCGATGATGTCGATGTAACGTATTTAGATCCTACTAAACGAGAAGTCAATACGATTTTTCAAAATTATGCGTTGTTTACTACTATGTCAGTAGAAAAAAATATTAATTTTGGACTTCGTATGAAACATGTTGGTAAAGAGGAGATAAAAAAACGTACAGAAGAAATGCTAGATTTAGTTAAAATGGGTGAATTTAGAAATCGAAAACCAAGGGAATTGTCAGGAGGACAGCAACAACGAGTAGCGATTGCTAGAGCGTTAATCAACAGACCTAAAGTACTATTACTAGATGAACCATTATCGGCATTAGATCAGAAATTACGTAAGCAGATGCAGTTGGAACTTAAAAACTTACAAAAAAAGATGGGGATTACTTTTATTTATGTTACGCATAGTCAAGATGAAGCTTTGACGATGAGTGATCGTATCATAATTTTAAATGAAGGAAAAATTCAACAAATCGACACTCCACATCATATTTATTCTCATCCTAAAACGAGATTTGTGGCTGATTTTATTGGTGAATCCAATATCTTTGATGGCGTAGTAGAATCAATTTTGGATGAACATGCTATTGCGAGAGTTACAGAAGATATTATTTTTACTTTACCCTCACGGGGATATAAAGTAGGGGATAATGTATCGATAATTATTCGTCCAGAAAACTTTACTTTAGAAGAAGAGAAAAATGATAAAAACTTACCATTAAAAATTAAAAATCATATTTTTGATGGTGCGGCTACTCAAGTGATTGGCACATTATCTAATCGTAAAGAAATTAAGGTAGAACTTAGGAAAGGAAGCGAGGATTTTAAAAATAGAGAAACTGTTTATTTGAATTATCAGACTGAAGATTTAATTGTATTAAAAGGTGATTCTCATGAAAAAGTATGATTCTAAGATAAAATGGTTAATCTTATTTCCTATTATTTTCTATTGTTTATTCTTGATTGTTTTACCATTACTTTATATTTTTATCATTAGTTTTTTTCAAAATGATTATTATGGGGGAATTATTCAAGTATTTACGCTAAAGAATTATTTACAGATTTTGGATATTGTCTATATTAAAGTATTTTTACAATCTTTTTTAATCGCTTTTGTTACAACAGTAATTTGTATCTGTATTGCTTATCCTTTTAGTTTGTTTGTTTCGGAAAAGAAATCTCGCTATAAGAGTATTTTCTTAATGTTGGTGATTATTCCTTTTTTAACGAATTCGTTAATTAGAACTTATGGATGGATTGTTTTACTTCGTAAAGAAGGATTGATCAATACAGTTCTTTCACACCTACATCTAATCGATGAACCTCTTGCGCTAATGTATAATAATTTAGGGATTATCATAGGAATGGTTTATACGTTGTTACCATTTATGATTTTACCGGTTTATAGTGCGGTAGATAAGTTAGATCGCTCGATGCTTGAAGCAGCTTCTGATTTAGGGGCAAGTAAGTGGCAGAGTTTTATTCATGTGATTATTCCTGAGACGTTACCAGGTTTGTTTAATGGCTCTTTGATGGTATTTATTCCCGCAATTGGTTATTTCTTTATCTCTGATTTATTAGGTGGAGGTAAGTTGATGTTACTTGGTAATCTGATTAAAAATCAATTCTTGGTTGCTAGAAATTGGCCATTTGGGGCTAGTGTTTCTATTGTTTTGATTATCATTACTTTCTTTCTCGTTAAACTGTATAAGAAAGCAGGCGGAAAAATGGACGATTTGGGGGGATTCTAATGAAAAAAAAGAGATTTTTAAAAAACCTATTTATTGGGTTAGTACTTTTTTTCCTTTATTTGCCTATCTTAGTTTTAGTCCTTTATTCGTTTAATACTTCTAAGCTTAATATATTATTTGAAGGCTTTACCTTGAAGTGGTATCGGGTATTATTAGAAAATCGAAGTTTATTAGAAGCCCTAGGAAATACGCTTTTTGTTGCAGTTATTTCCACTTTAGTTTCTACCGTTGTAGGGACAGTTTCTGCTATCGCTTTAAAAAAATATCGGTTTTTTGGACGTGGCGTTTTAAATGAACTTTTATATATTCCGATCGTTATTCCGGAAATTGTTTTGGGAATTGCGTTATTATCCATTTATACTTTTTTTCATATCGAATTAGGATTACATACTTTGATTTTATCGCATATTGCGTTTTCATTACCGTTTGTGGTAGTGAGTGTGAGAAGTGTTTTGAATAGTCTAGATCCTCATTTGGAAGAAGCTGCCTCTGATTTAGGGGCATCTCCGATAAAAACGTTCTTTCATATCACGCTTCCTGCTGTAATGCCTGGTGTTATTTCAGGCGCACTACTTGCATTTACGTTATCGTTAGATGATGTTGTCATTAGTTATTTTACAGCAGGACCGGGAAGTAATACTTTACCACTTAAGATTTATTCGATGATTAAAACGGGAATTACTCCTGATGTTAATGCTTTATCTAGCTTAATTTTATTAGTGGTCATTACTATTTTGACCTTATCTACTGTGATAAGAATAAAACGGGGTGGAAAGGAAAGTGTGTATGAATAAGAAAATAATAGTTATATTAATAGTAGCCGTTATTTTGATGAATGGTTGTGCTTTAAAGGAAAGTAGTAATGTACTCAACGTGTTAAATTGGTCTTCTTATATTCCAGATTCGGTGATTCGTGATTTTGAAGATGAAACAGGAATCATTGTAAATTATGGGACTTATTCTTCAAACGAAGAGTGTTTAGCTAAAGTTCAATCCGCTAAAGAGGGAACTTATGACTTGATTTTTCCTAGTGATTATATGATCGAGTTGATGATTAAACGAGATTTAATTCAAAAAATGGATTTATCACAGTTAACCAATTTAGAAAATATTAATCCAAATTATTTAGGTTTATCTTATGATAAAAATAATGATTATAGTGTTCCCTTTATTGCTGCCTCTGTCGTGATTGCGGTAAATCGCGATTTGGTAACGGATGAAATTACCACTTATCAAGATTTACTTTCTAAAAATTATCGCAATGATATTGTGATGTTGGATGATCAAAGGATTGTAATTGGGATGGCTCTTCTAGCTTTAGGATATGATATGAATGAGACCGATCCAGTTAAGCTAGAAGAAGCAAAAGATTGGTTGTTAGAATTAAAACCAAATATTAAAGCGTATGATAGTGACAGTCCTAAGACATTTTTGATTTCTAAAGAGACGGCTCTTGGGGTAATCTGGAATGCAGAAGCGGCTTTAGCTGTTCAAGAAAATCCGAATATTGAGGTTATTATTCCTGAAGAAGGATTTGCGATTAGTATCGATAATTTTGCGATTCCTAAGAATGCTAAGCATGTAGAGAATGCTTATCGATTTATCGATTATATTTTACGTGACGATGTCATGGTAAAAATTATTGAGGATTATCCGTATAAGAATGTAAATAAAAAAGCGGAAGCTTCTTTACCGGAATCTTATTTAAAGAATCATGCAGCGAATATTAATGATGCTGTTTTTCATAGAGGTACATTTGTCGAGAATATCGGCGAAGACATTGTCCATTACGACAAGCTGTGGGCAGAGATCAAATAGAAGTTGTATGAGAAAAAGAAATGGAGGAAAAAAATGAGAGTAAAAGATTTTATTGACACCCAAGATTTTACAAAAGAAGAACTTCTTGATATCTTGAATTTAGGAATTGAAATCAAGAAGTACATTAAGGCAGGACATCCGCTTAATGTCTTGTATCACAAAACATTAGGGATGATCTTCGAGCAATCCTCAACGAGAACGAGAGTTTCTTTTGAAACAGCGATGACTCAGTTGGGTGGACATGCTCAATACTTAGCACCTGGACAAATTCAACTAGGCGTTCATGAAAGTTTAGGGGATACTGCTAAAGTGTTGTCTAGATTAGTTGATATTTTGATGGCACGTGTTCAAAAACATGAAAGTGTTGATCAATTAGCTAAGTATTCTGATATCCCTGTGATTAATGGAATGAGTGATTATAACCATCCAACTCAAGAGATGGGAGATATTACGACCATTATGGAACATATGCCTGAAGGGAAAAGATTTGAAGACTTAAAAATTGTTTTTGTCGGAGATGCGACTCAAGTATGTGCTTCTTTGATGATGATCGTTACTCATTTAGGAGGACACTTTGTTCATTTTGGACCTAAAGGATTCCAACTTAGAGATGAACATATTAAAATTGCGGAAGAGAACTGCAGAAAATCAGGTGGTACCTTCTTAATTACCGATGATGAAGAGGAAGCATTGAAAGATGCTGACTTCATATATACAGATGTCTGGTATGGCTTGTATGAAAAAGAACTATCTAAAGAAGAAAGAATGGCAATCTTTTATCCAAAATATCAAGTCGATATGGATATGATTAAGAAAGCTAGTCCTCATGTAAAATTCATGCATTGTCTACCAGCTTCGAGAGGAGAGGAAGTGACAGATGAAGTAATTGATTCCGAATATTCTATCGTCTTTGATGAAGCAGAAAATCGTTTGACAGCAATGCGTGCACTATTAGTATATTTTATGGGGAAAATGGATGAAACCTTGAGTATTATTAAAAAAAGTGAGGAGTAAAAAATGGAAAACGAGAAAAAAACGAAGAAAAAGTTTAGATTGTTTGACGCCATTTTAGCTACGGTTTGTATTACACTAGTAGCTGAGAGTGTTGCGCCAACTGCAGCGATAGGAAATAGCCAATATTTTTGGTGGTTATTCTTAATTATTGCTTTTTGTTTACCTTATGGTTTAATTTCAGCTGAACTTGGTAGTACTTTTCAAAGTGAAGGTGGAATGTATGACTGGGTAAAAAAAGCATTTGGTAAAAAATGGGCAGCGAGAGTGGCTTGGAATTATTGGATTAACTTTCCACTATGGATTGCATCCTTAGCGGTAGCGGTTACTGATGTTGTAGCTGGTATTTTCGATATTGAATTATCGATTGTCTGGTTACTCATCTTACAACTAGGTTATACTTGGATTGTATCATTACTTGGTACACAAAGAATTGGTGAAAGTAAATGGATTGTAAATATCGGAACATTCTGTAAGATTCTATTTATGGTATCTTTGGGATTACTTGGTATTTATGTATTCTTAAAAACAGGAAAAAGTGCTAATCCAATTCACAGTGTAGCAGATTTATTACCATCTCTTGATTTAGCAGGATTATCTTTCATCTCAGTGATTATCTTTAATTTCTTAGGATTTGAAGTTGTGGCAACTTTTGCCGATGATATGGAAAATCCGAAAAAAGAAATTCCTAAAGCCTTGATTATCGGTGGAGCTTTAATGGCATTATTCTATATTTTGCCAGCTACTGGTATCAATATTGCGATGAGTTTGGAAGAAGCTGAAGCTTCTGGTATCACTGAAAGTTTTATGATTTTACTTACTGATCTTGGGGTTAATGCTGACTTAGTTCGCGGAATTGTTATCGTAGTTGGACTTATGTTTATCTATACAATGATTGCCAACATTGTTTCTTGGTCATTTGGTGTTAATTCAGTAGCTAAATACTCTGCTGATGACGGTGGACTTCCAAAAGTATTTTCTAAAACAAATAAAGCAGGCGTTCCTTACATGGCTTCAATCATTAATGGTATTGTTGCTTCTGTTATCGTAATTGCTGGTATTGTTTTGGGTGAAGTTAGTGAATCGGCTTCTAACTTATTCTGGACGTTCTTTAGTTTCAGTTTAGTTACTTTATTAATCAGTTATATCCCATTATTCCCAGCGTTCTTAAAGCTTAGAAAAACCGATAAAACCAAAAGAGCTTATAAAGTTCCAGGAAATAATTTTGTTCTTAATTTAATGACTTGGGTACCATTAGTATTATTGATTTTAGGCGTTGTCTTTACTTTATTTGTTGATTTCTCAATGGAATCTATTATGGCGAATATGCCATTAATTATCGGGGTTGTGGTATCATTTATTATTGAAGAAATTCTTGTTTGTTTTGTAAAGGAGGATAAGAAACGTGAAGAAGTTAAATAGTACGCCAAAACAAGATGGATTTAGAATGCCAGGTGAATTCGAGCCACATCGTGGTACATATATTATATGGCCTGAACGTCCAGATAATTGGCGAAATGGGGCAAAACCTGCCCAAAAAGTATTTACTCAAGTAGCAAATACGATTGGTAAATATGAACCGGTAACGGTGATTGTCAGTGATAGTCAATATCAAAATGCTAGACATATGTTGAACGATTATGTTCGTGTAGTAGAAATGAGTAACGATGATTCTTGGGTTCGTGATTGTGGAGCGACGTTTGTTGTGAATGATCAAGGAGAACTTCGTGGTGTCGATTGGTCATTTAATGCTTGGGGAGGTCTTGTAGATGGATTATATTTCCCTTGGGATAAGGATGATCGTATCGCTTCTAAGATGTGTGAATTAGAAGGGGCTAATCGTTATCGTTTAGATGATTTTGTTTTAGAAGGTGGTTCTATTCATGTCGATGGAGAAGGTACTTTAATGGTAACCGAAGAGTGTCTATTATCGGCTGGAAGAAATCCACAACTAACTAAAGAGGAAATCGAAAAAGTATTGTGTGAATATTTGAATGTTGAAAAGGTATTATGGATTAAAGAAGGTATTTATAACGACGAAACAAATGGTCATGTCGATAATATGTGTAACTTCGTTCGTCCAGGTGTTGTTGCTCTTGCTTGGACCGATGATGAAAATGATCCTCAATATAAGCGTAGTCATGAAGCTTATGAATATTTGTCGAATGAAGTAGATGCTAAGGGAAGAAAATTAGAAATTCATAAAATCTTAACACCAACTCCTGTTTTAATTACGAAGGAGGAAAGTGAAGGGGTAGACGCAGTAGATGGAACGCTTCCTCGTGAAGAAGGAGATCGACTAGCGGCATCTTATGTCAATTATTATACAGGTAATGGTTTCGTTGCTGTTCCAGTATTTGGAGATCCTCATGATGAATTAGCCATTAAACAATTACAGGAATTATATCCTGATCGTGTAATCGAGCCAATTTATGCTAGAGAAATTTTACTAGGTGGCGGTAATATTCACTGTATTACTCAACAAGTTCCAGAAACTAGAAAATGAGAATTGTCATCGCTTTGGGTGGTAATGCCTTAGGGAATAATCCTAAGGAACAACAAAGCTTAATTAAAAAGGCAGTAAAAAACATTGTCCCTCTGATTAAGGATGGACATGAAATTATTATCAGTCATGGAAATGGACCACAGGTAGGGGTTATCAATTTAGCTTTTGAGGATTCTTATCAGAATGAAGATATCCCCTATATGCCATTTCCCGAGTGTACAGCGATGTCGCAAGGTTATATTGGCTATCATATTCAAAAAGGATTGCGTGATGTGTTAGAGGATGAAGGAATCGAAAAGAGCATTGTCACGTTGGTTACTCAAGTCGTAGTCGACCGTTATGATCCATCATTTAAGAATCCCACTAAACCAGTTGGGCCATTCTACAGTAAACGCTTAGCGGAAAAAATGATGGAAGCAACGGGAGAAATCTACGTTGAAGATGCTGGACGTGGTTATCGTAAAGTTGTTGCTTCTCCTAAACCGTTAGAAATTGTCGAAATTGATACGATTAGAACGTTAGTTGAAAAGGGAAGTATCGTGATTGCTGCCGGTGGTGGCGGTATTCCGATCTTTAAACAGAATGAGGCAAAGGGCGCTAACGCTGTTGTTGATAAAGATGCGGCTAGCTCGTTGATGGCAGTCAATTTAAATGCAGATATGTTGGTTATTTTGACTAATGTTGAACAAGCTGAACTTTTCTATGGTACAGAAAATGCTAGAAAATTAGGAGAAATTTCTGTCGAAGAAGCGAAGTCTTATATTGCTGCTGGACATTTTGCAAAAGGAAGTATGCTTCCGAAAGTTCAAGCGGCGGTTGACTTTGTCGAAAAGACGAATCATCGGGCAATTATCACGTCACTTACGAATTTATCTAACGCTATCCAAGGAATTCGGGCAACGATTATTAAGAATTAGAAAAAGTGTTCATTGATTTGAACACTTTTTTATATACTAGGAATTTGCTTGGTATAGAAGAATAAAATAAAAAATAGAAAATTTTGTAATTTGCTTGATTTGCGTACATTTGTTTGGTATAGTCTTGTTAACTATGAACAACAAGGAGGAATAACATCATGTATATGTATAAAAGTTATCGGTTTCGGCTTTATCCAAATGATAGTCAAATCATTATGATTCAAAAAACGTTTGGTTGTACAAGATTTGTTTATAATCATTATCTTGAAAAAAGAAAAAAAGAACATTTAACTTGTTTTGATACGACTAAAGATTTGCCTAATTTATATTCAGAATATCCATTCTTAAAAGAAGTAGATTCTTGTAGTTTAAGATGTAGTTTATTTGATTTAGAAGATGGCTTTAAACGATTTATCAAACATCAGAACAATTATCCTAAGTTTAAAGGAAAGTATAGTTCAAAAAGAAGTTATCGAACGAATTATATTACGAGTACTTATAAAGGAAGAAAATATGAGAATATTAAAGTAGATTTAAAAAGAAAAGTAATTATTCTTCCTAAATTAAAAGAAGTAAAGATTAGAGGATATAGAAATTTAGAGTCTTTACCTGGAAGAATCATCAACGCAACCATTAGTGAGTATTCAAGTGGTAAGTACTATGTTAGTATATTAGTAGAAGTAAATCATATCGTACCAAAGATTATCCCTAAAAGAATAGTAGGAATAGATTTAGGGATAAAAGACGTTGTGATTACAAGTGATGGGGAGAAGACAAAGAATGAGAAGATCATCGAGAAATATGAAAAAAGAATCAAAAGGAAACAAAGGGAATTAGCTAGACGAGAAAAAGGAAGTAGTAATTATTATAAGACGAAGAGAAAATTAGCCATTCTATTCCAGAAACTAAAGAACGCGAGAAAATATTTTATTCATCAAATAACGAAAAAACTAGTATTAGAAAATGATATTGTGGTAAGTGAAACATTAAAGGTAAAAGAGATGATTGAAGAAAAGAAGTTCTCTAAATCTCTAACTGATGTTTGTTTATCTGAGATATGTCGCATATTAGAATACAAAGCTAACTATTATGGAAAACGATATATACAGATAGATAGTTATTATCCAAGTAGTCAGGAATGTAGTAAATGTGGATATAAAAATGAGAAAGTAAAAGATTTATCAGTTAGAAATTGGATATGCCCAGAATGTGGAAGTGTCCATGATAGAGATATCAATGCTAGTCAAAATATATTATTTGAAGGAATAAAGAAATATGTAAAAGAATTGGTATAAAAAGAAATAGATACAAAATGAATGAATAAGAATCTACGGTAGCGACTATCGGAAGTTAAGTCTGTGGAGAATAGAGGATACTCTATCTATGAAGCAGAAAGCCCAGGAGGTAACGACTGGAACATGAAAATTTATTTTTCATTTTGTTCTGCGGCTAGATTTTCGTATCGTTTTACTTTTTGATCATTTTTTTCTAGTTCTCTTGCCATTTCTTTTTGAACAAAGATGATTTTTTCTTTATTGGCAGCAAGTTCTTCTTCCATGGTAATGATCGTGGTTAATAATTCTTTATATTCTGGTAAATCTTGGTAGATACTAAAATCATGTTCGAAATTTTTATGAATTTCTTGAATATCCACAAGGCTTTTTTCTACTAAATCTGTTACTGAACCAACATCATTTATTGCGCTTAAAATTTCATCTTGATAGTCTTTGATATCACTTGTTAAAGTAACTTCTTTTATTTCTTTAGGATTTAATAATTCTCTTAAGATATTTATAGCTAAAACTCCTTCTATTGCCATTAATCCTATCGATTGTTTAAATGGTTTCTTTTTTAATAGAGCCATCATCAGTAGAATCTGTGCCATTAGAGAAAGTGAACTCTTTAATCTTGTTTTAACATTTTCTGTTACGTGAACAGTTTCTGCTACTTTAGTTTGTATTTCTTCTAAGGCAAGATTAGCTTCATCGATTAATCGCTGAAGTAGGGTGGTTGTTTTTTCGATTTCTAAACATTCGGTTTTTAACTTTTCAAAGTCCTGATCACGTAGATCTAGTTCATTTTGTTTTTCTTTTACTTCTATCTCTAATTCGTCGCGAGCTTGTTCAAATAGAATAATTTTTTTCATAATAGATAAATATTCGGGGTCATGTTTGAAATCTTGAACTTGATCGATAATTATTTCTTTAGACACTTGTTGCTTATAGTTTTCTACAAGATATGTTAAATAATCATCGTGTAGCTGATAGATGTTTTCTAAATCGATAGTATCGACGAGAACTTCTAATTCACGTTTGATTTTTTCTAGTTGATCTAATAGTTTTTCTATTTCTTGTGATAAGTATTTTGCATCTTCACTGTATTGAACTTCGTCTACTTCTTTTTCTAATAAATAGTATTCAGCGAATAATTTATCTAATTGATATTGATTTTCTTTGATTAAATTTTCTAATTCTTGAATAACTTTTAGTTCCCAAAGAGGATTTTCATCTTGAGGTAAAGTGCTTTCTTGAACAGTAGTGGAAGTATTTTTTTCTTCGGAAAAATCGTTTTCTAGTGATTCTGTATCTTCTTTATATGGTATACCTGCTTTTGTTTTTTTTCTTTGGTTGCTTGCTTTTGGTTTCTCTTCATGATTTATATTTTGTTCTTTTATTTCTTCTTTTTGTTTTGGAATCTCAACTGGCTTGCTTTTTTTTGGTTCTTTTTGAGCGTTGTTTATACCGTTTATATTTTTTCTTTCTAGATTTTCTTCTTTATTTTCAAGAGATACTTGGTTATCGAATGTTTTTGGTGAAGAGGTTGTCTTTGTTAACTCTTCTTTTTGTAATACTTGTTTATCTTTCTTTTTTGTTTCTGGAATGGGTGCGATTCCCACTTTTTTTCTTCTTTGGGGTGGTTCTTTTCTTTGCTCTTTTTTAGGTGAGTTGTTGGCAATGAGCTGTTTTTCTTTTTCTTGTTTTTCCTTTTTCTCAGCAAGCGTCTTTTCCTCTGACATTTGTTCTGATAATTTTCTTTTTCTTTGTCTATTTCTTTTAGTCAGTATTAGATCTTTTTTTCCGCCTTTAGCGCCTTTTCCTTCTTCAAACATATAATCCCCTCTTTTTCAACTTACTGTATTATACTTGATTTTTTAGTAGTCTGTAAATATTTTCTGTTGTGAAATGTACATTATATATTTATCCTATATCTACTTTAGTATTGTCTATTTATAATATCATAAAATTATCTATAGTTCACGGAGTTTATGAACAAATTTCGAAAATTTATGGTTAAAATAGAAGCTAGATTTAGAAAAAAATTGTCAAAAAGTGAAAAATATTGTATAATGATGAAGTCAAAAAGGGAGGAGTCATTATGGAAAAGATATATATTTTTGGACATCAAAGACCGGATACAGATTCCGTGACTAGTGCGATTGCGTTATCGTATTTGAAAAATGCATTAGGTTTTAATACTGAGCCTAGGGTACTTGGTGAAGTTAATCGTGAGACCCAATTCGTTTTGGATTATTTTGGCGTTAAAGTACCTAAATTACTAAACGATGTCAAACTACAATTAAAGGACTTAAACTATCATAAGAATTATGCGATGAATCAGAATTCTTCTATTGGTGAAGTATATCAATATTTATTGGATAAGGGAATTACTGGTGTACCAATTGTTGATGATGGTAATAAATTCGTTGGATTAATTACGGTTAAGATAATTGCGAGAAATATGATTAATGGTAATTTCAATGATTTAAATACTTCATATGATAATTTACTTAAGACTTTAGATGGGGAAGAAGTTCTTCGCTTTAATGATGAAATACAAGGAGAATTAGTTACTGCTGCTTATCGTAGTACGACTATTTTTAGCCAAGTTCACTTAGAGCCTAAGCATATTTTGATCGTAGGAGATCGTCATAGTGTGATTGAATATGCGATCGAGAATAAAGTAAAAATGATGATCATCGTAGGAGATGGGGAAATTAAGGAAGAACACTTACAATTGGCTAAGAAAAATAAAATTAATATTATTCGTACAAAATTGGATACTTTCCATACTTGTAAATTGATTAATTTAAGTAATTATGTAAAGACTTTAATTTCTGGAGATCGTCCTTATACATTTGAAGAATCTTACTATTATGATGATTTTATTGCTAAGACTTCAAAACTAAAACATAATAATTATCCAATTATTGGAAAAAATGGAACTTGTAAAGGGTTAATTAGAATTACCGAAATTACAGATATTCGTAGAAAGAAAGTTATTTTGGTTGATCATAACGAATTTGAACAAAGTGCTGAAGGATTAGATGAAGCTGAGATTGTAGAAATTGTTGATCACCATAATATTGGTACCATTTCTACTCGTAATCCGATTAATTTCCGTAATATGGCTGTAGGTAGTACCAATACTATTATTTATTATTTGTATAAAGAAAATCATATCGATATTCCTAAACATATTGCGGGGTTGATGATATCTGGAATTTTATCGGATACTTTGGCTTTAACTAGCCCAACTACGACAAAGACAGATAAACAAATCGCAAAAGAATTAGCGTATATAGCGGGGATTGATATCGATCAATACGCTTTAGAAATGTTTAAAGCCGGCACTTCATTACAGGGTAAGACAGAAGAAGAAATTGTGATGACAGATATAAAAACTTATCAAGTAGAAGAGAAAAAAATTGCGATCAGTCAAGTATTTACTTTAAATTTTGAAGAGATTTATGCAAAGAAAGATGTTTATCTTTCTTTAATCGAAGAAATTCAAGTAGAAAAAGAATATGATTTAGTTTTACTTGTTGTCACGGATATGATTAAAAACGGTTCTTATGTTTTCTATACAAGAAATAATCAAGAACGTTTAGAAGCTGCTTTTTCTAAAGAACATCTAGAACAAGGCTATTACTTGGATGGTTGGGTATCTAGAAAGAAACAATTTGTACCAGTTGTGATGGATGTATTAAAGTAAGAAGATAATAAACAAAAAAACGCATTCATATACTTTATTAGTTATGGTATAATTAATATTGGATAGTGAGGAGAATTGGTGTGAAAAATATACTATTAGTTATTAAAGGATTTATTATGGGAATTGCGAATATTATTCCTGGAGTAAGTGGGGGAACTTTGGCACTAACCTTAGGAATCTATGAAGATTTTATTGGGGCGATCAGTCATTTCTTCCGTAACATTAAAAAACATGTGAATTTTTTATTACCTATCTTTGTTGGTATCTTATTATCTGTAATTACGATGAGTAATGTAATTTCTACTTGTTTTGATCAGTATCCTATTCCGACTACTTTGTTCTTTATGGGATTAGTTATCGGAGGTATTCCGATGTTATTGAAACGAGTAAAAAATACTAAAGAAAAGAAACAAGTATCGAGTTATGTGATTGCTTTAATTACGTTTTCGATCGTTATGATTATGGCTTTTTCTGAACAGATATTCGGTAGTGGATTAGGCAATGTCAGTTTCAGTAATATGGCAGTATTCGATTATGTGATTTTATTCTTTGTCGGTTTAATTGCGGCAGCTACGATGGTAATTCCTGGGGTAAGTGGTTCTTTAGTATTGATGTTACTAGGTTATTATTTGCCGATTATCGGGGTATTAAAAGAATTAACGAAGTTTGAAAACTTAGGTCCTAATTTACTCGTTGCCTTTGTATTTGGAGTAGGTGTTCTTGTTGGTATCGTTGCGATTTCCAAAGTGATTGAATATTTACTAGAAAAATTTGAAGCAAAAACATTCTTTGGTGTAATTGGATTTATTTTAGCTTCTATTATTGCGATTCCTGTTTCGGTATACCACGAAGTAGGGGCGATCGTCTTTAGTGTTCCTCAAGGAATACTTGGCGTTTTATTCTTAGCTATCGGTATAATAGTTGGTTATAAGTTAGGAGAAAAATAAGATGGATTTAGGTGTAATTATATTAGCCATTATCCAAGGAATTGCGGAGTTTTTACCAATATCATCGAGTGCGCATTTGATTATTTTCCGTGATTTGTTTGGTCTTGCGCAAAATACGATAACGGGAGATATGGAGCTTGCTTTTGATATTGCTCTTCATTTTGGTACTTTACTTGCCATTATGCTTTACTTTTTTAAAGACTGGTGGAAGATGATTGTCAGTGGTTTAACTAAAGGAACAAAGCAAAAGGAAGGAAAGTTATTCTGGTATATTGTTTTAGCGACGATACCGGCTGCACTTGCTGGGGTTTTCTTCGAAGAAACGATCGAAAATGTGGTTAGAAAAAATTATCTACTAATTGGACTTGCTTTGATTTTTATGGGTATTGTTATTTACTTAGTCGATAAAACGGCAAAGCAAAAAAAGAACCTTGGTGATATGAAGGTAAAAGATGCTTTACTTATCGGTTGTAGTCAGGTATTTGCTTTAATTCCAGGTTTTTCTAGAAGTGGTACTACGATTGCAGCGGCTAGGTCATTGTCATTAAATCGTGAGGATGCAGCTAAGTTCTCCTTCTATTTATCAGCACCAGTTGTTTGTGGAGCGGTAGTGCTTAGTTTGTTTAAGGAAAGTACAATACTCGCAATAGAAAGTAATTTGTCCGTTTTCGTTGTTGGTGTTTTAGTGGCATTTATAGCGGGCTTGTTATGTATTGAATTTTTACTTAAATATATTCGTAAACATGACTTTAAAGTATTTATGTGGTATCGACTCATATTAGGATTAATCGTCATCGGATATGTATTGTTTTAAAAAGGAGCTAGGATTATGGATGGATTGTTACTTACACTGCTTTTAGGCCTGTTTATCGTCGTTGGTGCTTTTATTGTCTTTTTGACAAAAAATAATACCAAATTTATTGACTTTTCTATTGCCTTAGCGGCTGGTGTTATCTTCATGTTATTATGGATCGATATTTTACCAGAGGCATATGAGGGAATTGAGGCTAGTAGTGGTTGGTGGAAAGCACTTTATATTTTAGCTGGTACTTTGATTGGTTTTTCTTTATTGAAAGGGCTAGATCATTTTATCCCTGACCACGAGGATGATTTAACTACAGATAGCGATGATCGAGCCAATTTGAAGCATATTGGTTTGATGTCTAGTGTAGCATTAGTATTACATAATATTGTTGAAGGTATGGCGATTTATACATTAACAGTTAGTGATTTTACAGCTGGTATCATGGCGAGCCTTGGTGTTGGCTTACATAATATCCCACTTGGAATGGTTATCGCTTCTACTTTTTATCAGACAACAAAGGATAAGAAAAAGACTTGGTGGTTAATTACACTTATTTCTCTTTCTACTTTTTTAGGAGGCTTGATCGTTTACTTGTTCCATTTTATGGAGATTATGAATGCGATTAAGGCAATTTCTCTTACTCTTACTCTTGGTATGTTACTTTATATATTTACGATGGAATTACTTCCTAAGATGATTCATAGTAAAAACAAGAAAATAACGATAAGCGGTTGTCTATTAGGCGTTGTATTGGTATTACTTACTTTATTGATGCATGGACATCATCATGGATAGGAGGGGTATTATGTTATTGATTGAATATCCTAAGTGTTCTACTTGTCAAAAGGCAAAGAAATTTCTTTTTGATCATCAGGTGGTGTTTGAATGCCGTGATATCGTATCTATGCCTCCTACTGAGGAAGAGATCAATCAGTTTTTGGAGTGGGGTGTTCCCCTCGGAAAATTGTTTAATACAAGCGGTATTCTTTATCGACAGTTAGCGTTAAAGGACAAGCTACCAAAGATGACAGAAAAGGAAAAAATTTCTTTGCTTGCGTCTAATGGTATGTTAGTAAAAAGACCTTTATTGATTGTTGGTGAGAGAGTACTTGTTGGTTTCAAAGAACAAGAATGGAAAGAAATAGTAAAGACATCTGGTAATATGTCAAGATAAAAATTATGGAAGTTTTTAAATAGTTT
>ERZ1643251.1736-NODE-1736-length-24126-cov-5.934153_pt1 | contig 24126 bp, 23 predicted proteins | sample MGYA00579261_ERZ1643251 | MGnify/ENA primary metagenome ERZ1643251 (study PRJEB29033, sample SAMEA4952267) | chicken gut metagenome | biome: Broiler Chicken; feature: Gastrointestinal Tract; material: Caecum | place: Ireland | collected 2018 | study: Broiler... | reverse complement strand
TACTCATCGAGGCGAGCATCCGCATGCCGAAATATGTGGCGCTGGCGCTCTCCGTCATCGGCGCGCTCGTGCTCGGCGACACCGCCGTCAAGGCGGGGCTGGTATCTTCCCCCGCCATCATCATCGTGGCGCTTTCGGGCATCTCCGCCTATACGGTGCCCGACCTGACGGGGACGCTTTCCGTCGTGCGGATCGCCCTGCTGCTGGCGGCGGGGAGCATCGGCACCTACGGCGTGGTGCTGCTCACCGCGCTCATCCTGTATTACCTCGTGACCGCGGACAGCTACGGCGTGCCGCTGCTGGCGCCCTTTTCGCCGCTCGTGCGGCACGATCTGCGCGACGCCGCCTATAAAGCGGGGATCTTTTCGCTGAAAGAGCGCCCCGCCGCGCTGCGCACGCAAAACCGTACCCGCCTGCGCATCAAAGAGCAAACGCAGACGGACGGGGGCGGGGAAAACCGGAAAACGCGGGAACGTTCGGGAAAAAAGGAGGACGCGAATGGATAGGATAAAACTGCGGCAGATCTGTTTTCTGTATGCGGCGCTCATGCCCGTGACGCGCACGCTGCTGCTGCCCGCGACGCTGGCTTACCATGCGGGGAACGACCTGCTGCTCCCGGCTTTTGCCAACTTCGCGGCGGAGGGGATCGTGATCTTCCTCGTGATGCAGCTCTCAAAGCGGACGAAGCTCACCTTCTTCGGGCTGTTGGAAAACACCTTCGGCCGGGTCGCCGCCCGCATCGTGTACGGCGTGTTCGCGCTGTTTTTCGCGCTTTCAGCCGTATTGCCGATGCTCGAACAGAAGGGATTCGTGACGCAGGTGCTGTACGAAAACGCGCCGACGGTGCTTTCCTTCGCGCCTTTTTTCGCGGTGGGGCTGTTCGCCTGCCTCAAGGGCTTCCGCAGCATCGGGCGCATCTGCGACCTTGCGCTGCCCGTGTTCGTCGTTTGTTACGCGGTGCTCATGCTGCTCGCCCTGCCGTATGCGGATCTTTCGGAACTGCTGCCCGCAGGACAAAACGGAGCAGGCATCCTGCGCGGCTGGGTATACGGGCTGACACGGTATACGGACTGCCTGTACCCCCTCTTCTTCCTCGGGCACTTCGATTACGAAAAGGGCGGCACGGCGAAGATGATGGGCGCGTTCGCCTTCGGAACTGCCGCCGCAATGCTCTTCCTCGCGGTGTTTTACGGCATCTTTTCGGACATCGCGGTGCTGCAGCAGAACGCTCTGGCGCAGATATCCAAATATACGACGGCGTTCACGCTGCTCGGCAGGGTCGACCTGATCTTCATCATCGCGATGACGCTTTTGCTCGTCTTTGCGATGTGCGTGCCGCTGCAGATGTGTACGCACTGCGTCTGCGAAAGCCTGCGGTGCAAGCCCGCGCTGCCCGCGCTTGTGCTGAACCTGCTCATGCTCGCGCTCGCGGTGATGCTCAACTATTCCTTCCGCGAGGTTCAGACGCTGTACGCGGAAAAGCTGTGGATCGTGTTCGCCGTGCTGTGTTACGCCGTGCCCGCCGCGGCGCTGCTGCTGCGCAAAAAGCGCAAGGGGGAGAGAAAGTGAAAAAACTGTTCGTCTTCCTGCGGTCGAAGGCATTCGTGTTCGGCGCGGCGGCGCTGTTCCTGCTGTTCTTTTCCAACGACTTCGGCATGATCGACATACAGAAGACCTCCATCGTCACCGCCATCGGCATAGACGCCGCCGCGGAAGAAGACCTCGTGGACGTGACCGCGCAGATCGCCGTGCCCGACGAAACGGGGAAAAAGGCGAGCAACGTTGCCGTTAAAGGCGCGGCGACGGTGGGCGAGGCGATCGCGGAGTTCAACCAGAAAACGGGATGGTACCCCACCCTCGTGCATTGCAGGCTGATCCTGCTCGGCGAGGATACGGCAAAGCGCAACGTGTTCGAGGTGCTCGACTTTTTTCTGCGCAGCCAGTTCGTGGAGGATTCCTGCCTGATCGCCGTTTGCGAGGGACGGGCGGACGAGGCGTTGCAGGCGAAATCGCCCGTCGGCGACCTGACTTTTTCCGCCATAGAAAAGGTGCTCTCCTCGGAAGCGCAGAAGACCGGGCTGGTGAGCGTGACTTCGCTGCGCGAATTCGCCATCGGGTATTACTCGAAGAGCGGGAGCGGGTTCCTGCCCTACCTCTCCGTGCGGCAGGAGGCGACGGACGGCACGGCCGGAGGCTCTTCTTCCCCCGCGGCGCAGCAGGAAGGCGGAGCTTCGGGCGGCGCGGACGGAGGTTCCGGCGGGAACGGGGCGGACGTTTTCGACGCTTCGCGCACCATGCTCTTTTCCGCGGGGAAAGCGGGAGAACTGCTCACCCCGGAGGAAACGCTCGCCTTTAACCTCGCGGAGGCGAAGACGGACTTCGCTTACGGCGACGTGAAGGTGACGGAAAACGGGAAAGAGGTGACGTATAACCTCAAAATGAAGATAAAGAAGAAATCCGCCGCGGTGCGCCCGGAGGGGGGCGTGCCCGTTCTGACCTTCCGCATACGGGCCAACGCGCAGGCCGCCGACGCGAATACGGCCGCGGCGCGCGACGAGGTCGTGCAGACGGCGTTCGTGCCCGAACACGTTCTCCGCGCGGCGGAAGAAAAACTGCGTTCGGAGCTGGAATCCGTGCTTAAAAAATGCGCCGCGTGCGGCTGCGACCTCTTCGGCGTGCGGCGGAGCATCCGGAAAAAATATCCCGGCGCGTACGAAGCGATCAAAGACAAAGTTCCCGCGGGGATCGTCGCCGCGTTCGATATCCGGTTCGATACGCTGCGCTGAAAGCTGCGTGATAAACGTGATAATTGAAAGAAAATTTCAAAAATATAAAAATTTTTTCAAAAAGGGTCTTGACAAACGGAAATTCCGTGGTATAATAAAGGTGACCAAAGGGAAAAATACAAGAGCATTTCCCGATGGGGCAAAACGATCCGAACGGGCGCGCGAGCCTGTCCCCCTCCCAATATTAACAATTTGCGGCGGTTTCCGCTCGGGAAACAAGTGCACCGGAAGATTGCCGCAAGGGTAAAGAGAAGGTCGAAAGGAATTTTCAATCGGGGGCAGAGGAGCGGCAACCGCATTTCGCACCGCATCACACAACGGCTGTCGGAAAAGAATGCCTGAAAGTTGGAGCGAAAGCGTGTTCGTGCCCGCGGAGAAGGAGGTGCAATCCCATGCACAAGTCCGATTTTTTGAGGAAACTTACCTGAAAGGAGGACAGTCCGATGTACAGTTTTGAAACGGGGGCCGTAAAATAAGGCGAGGTTCCGCTTTTGCAGACAGCTGCACGCGCTGCAGACGTGACGCATCTGCTCTGATTATAGGGTTTCGGAACGGGATGCCTTACAAGGAGGCTTCAGACAACTGAATAATCGTGAATAAAAATGCCCGCAGCGCCTTCATTGCCCTGCGGGCTGTATGTTCGGAAGGATATCCACTGCCCGCAGGCAAGACACTGCGGCCGTTCCGCAGGCAGCGGGCGGAACGCGGGAAGGAAACTTTTCCCGCAGCATATTCTCTCCCGGCACGGCGCCGCGCGGAATGCGCGGCGCTCTTTTTTTGCGGATATCCGCGGCATACAAAAAGCCGCGTGCGCCCGTTGAGGGGGCGCACGCGGCGCTTCTTTTTTTCACGCAGCGGCGGATCACTCCGCGCGTTTCACGGAGTAAAAGCTCTCTTCCGTTTCGCGCACGATGTACAGCGGCCTGCCGCGCACCTGCGAGAATATTTTATAAATATAATCGCCCAGCAGATGCAGCCCGAGGAATACCGCGGAAACCGCAAAGAACAGAACGGGCAGGAGAATAAACAGCGAGGATACCCCTTCCCCCACCGCCGCGAGGACGATATCCGCGACGATGAAACCGAAGCAGGCGAGCGCGAACAGCACGGACATGAGAAGATTCACGCGCAGCGGCGCGCCCGACGCGCTTTCAATGCCGCCGACGGCGTAGCGCGCGAGTTTGCGGAAGCTCCACTTCGTGGTGCCGCCTGCGCGCTCCACGTTTTCGTATTCCAGCCACTTCGTCTTAAAACCTACCCAGCTGAACAGCTCTTTGCTGAACCTGTCCACTTCCGGAAGAGAGAGGACGGCGTCCGTCATCTTGCGGGTCATCATGCGGAAGTCGCGCGCGCCGTCCACGATCTCCGTGTCGGACACCTTGTTGATGAGCTTATAGAAAAGGCGGGCGAACGAACTGCGCACGCGCGGCTCGTTTGCGCGGGTGACGCGGCGGCAGCCGACGCAGTCGTACCCTTCCTTTTCAATGCCGTCGAGCATCTCCGAAAGCAGAGCCGGAGGATCCTGCAGGTCTGCGTCCATGAGCGCCACATAGTCGCCGGAGGCGCGGCGCAGGCCCGCATACATGGCGGCTTCTTTGCCGAAATTGCGCGAAAAGGACAGATAATGCACGCGCGCGTGCTTCTCCGCAAGTTCGCGGAGAAGGCGCAGCGTACCGTCTTTGCTGCCGTCGTCCACGAACACGAATTCAGCTTCCACAGGCAGGGCGGAAAGCGCTTCCCCCACCTTTTCGTAAAAGAGCGGAAGGCATTCCTCTTCGTTATAACAGGGGACGACGATACTCAATTTTTTCATATGCTTTACTCAACCGTTTGTTGGTATGCTTCATTTTACCCTTTTTCCGCCGACTTGTCAATAGAAAAATGTTGACACCGAAAAAGAAAGCTCGTATAATGATTTTATTCTATAGAAAAAGGACTGTTCGGGCGGGGATGGAGCAAGCAAGCAAAAAACGGAAAATCTTGTGCGCTGCGGCGGAATGCGCCGCGGCATTCGCCGCGGCTGCGCTGTTCGTTCTGTGCATGGCGGCAATGCTCGGATTCGCACCGTTCGGGGAAAACACCGTCAACTATAAGGACGGCGTGATACAATACCTCGACTTTTTCGCCTATTACAAGCGGCTGCTTTCGGGAGAGGCTTCCCTCCTCTATACCTTTGAAAAGACGCTCGGGGGCGGAAACATAGCCGTCTTTTCTTATTACCTCGCCTCGCCGTTCAACCTGCTGGCGGTATTCTTTACGAAGGAACAGATACCCGCCCTGTTCACCGTTCTCACCCTGTGCAAGGCGGCGACCGCCGCGGCGACGTTTACGCTGTACCTGCGCATACGCTTCCCGCGGATGAAACCCGTGCCCGCCGTATGCCTCGCGCTCTGCTACGCGCTCGGGCAGTACACCTTTTCGCAGGCGAGCAATACCATGTGGCTGGACGGCATCTATATGCTGCCGCTCATCCTGCTGGGGACGTACCGCCTCGTGCAGAACAGGCGCAAAAAACTGCTGCTCATCCTCTCCGTGGCGGCTTCCATCCTCTTCAACTGGTATTCCGCGGGCATCAACTGCATGTTCTGCATCCTCTACTATATCTATGAAGACGCATTGGAGAACAAGTTCGGCAGCTTCGGCATCTATGTCAGGCGCGCCCTTCCCTTTGTCGCCTGCCTCGCGCTCGGCGTGCTTTTGAGCGCCTGCCTCTTTTTGCCCGCCCTGCTCGCCTTGCGCGGCGGAAGGGCGGGTTTCGACGTGCTGGACATCATCGCCCTGCTCGGGAATTATGTGGGAAATATGTTCTCCGCCGTCACGAACTTCCGCGTCGGCGGGACGAGCGAGCAGGGCAGCGTTTCGCTGTACTGCGGGTATTTTGCCTTTATCGGCATGGGTGCGTACTTCTTTACGCAGGCAGAAAAGGGCAGAAAACGCAACGCTTCGGCGGTGTTTCTGCTCTTTACCGTGCTTCTGTTCTATGTGTCCGTATTCATCTTCGCCTTCTCGCTGTTCAAGAGCGCGGAGAGTTACTGGTACCGCTACTCCTATGTGGGCGTGTTCGCCATGCTGAACGTTTCGGCGAAGTTTTACGAAAAGGTCGGCAACGAGCCCATACGCATGGACACACGGCTGTGGTGGGCGATCGGGCTCTTGCTCGCCGTGCTTTGCCTCGGCTGGGGGCTGGAATCTTTCCCCTTCGTCATGCTGGCGCTGGGACTGACCGTTTTGCTCGTATACGTTTACGGGAAAACGCTGCCGGCCGCTTCCGCCGTGCAGGAGCCTGTAAAAGAAGATCCCGCGGCGCTCGCGGAGAGCGCCGCGGGCAGACGTGCGTCTGCCGTCCGAACGCCCGCGCGTAAAAGGCAGCTTGCCGCCGCGGGCGCCTGCCTGCTGCTCGCCGCGGGACTGCTCGTCGAACTCGGATTCAACGCCGCCGCCCTGATGCGCACCTATTTTTCGGACAGCGTCGGCGCCTTTGCGGACTATGTGACACAGCAGCAGGCGCAGGTGAACGCGCTGAAAGAATATGACGGCGGATTCTACCGCGTGAACCAGACGGATACCTTCAACAAGGGTTACGAAGGCGCGGGGCTGACGGCAAATTACAACGAATCCATCGCCTACGGCTATCATTCGGTCAACGGCTACACCTCCGACCCCGACAACAATTCGCGCTTCTTCCTCGAAAAGCTGGGCTACCGCACCAACGGCATGAACATGAACATCGTGAACACGAGCGTGCTGGGGGCGGACGCGCTGCTCGGGGTGAAATACGTCTTCTCCTCTTACGACATAAACGGGCTGGAAAAGCTGGAAGAACTCGGCACCTATAACGGCAAGAGCACTTATTACAACCCCTATGCCCTGCCCGCCGCCTTCACCTACGACCCCGCGGGGCGAAAGGTCGAGGACGGGAATATGTTCGAATACCAGAACAGCCTGTACTCTTACCTGCTCGGCGAAGAGGTGACGCTCTACCGCGAGGCGGAAACGCAGCGCGAGACCGACGAGGACGGGAACACCGTTTATACCGTCACCGTGCCCGACGGCCCGCACGCGCTGTATGCGGACTTCACCATCCTCACCACCTCTTATGTGAAAGTTTCCGTAAACGGCGGGGATGCTGTGGATATGGGAGGCTGGCTTTCCCCCAACGTGCTGTATATCCCCGACGGGGACGGTTCCCCCACCGTATGCATCGGGGCGGAGAACGAGATAAGCACCTCCTGCCGCATTTATTGGCTCGACCTCGACGCCCTCGCGCAGGCGGCGCAGAAATTGCAGGCGAACGCCGCCGACGCAGACATTTCGGACGGGCATGTTTCCTGTTCGGTGAACGCGGAGGCGGGCGAGCGGCTGTATCTCTCCGTCCCCTTCGAGGACGGCTGGAGCATCAAGGTGAACGGCAAGGACGCCGATTACGAACTTGTCGGCGGGTGCATGATCTCGGTGGCGCTGGAAGAGGGCGAAAACACCGTAACGCTCGACTTTTCCGTACCCGGGCTGGGGCTGGGCATCGCGCTGACGGTGATCGCGGCACTGTTTACCGCGGCGCTCGCCTTTGCGGACGCGCGGGGCAAACGCCTGCGCGACCTGCCGCCCGCGCGCGTGAAGGCGGCGGGGGCGAAACTGCTGGAAAAATTGGGCGTTCCTCCCGAAGAAGATGCGGCGGACACGGAAAGCGATGCGACGCCGGTCACCTGGGCCGAAAACACGGAGAAGGAAGCGGACGGCAAAGCCGTGCCGAAAAAAAAGGGACTGCTGCGCAGGCTGTGGAGCAGCCCGCTGACACGCGAGATCGTGCGGTTTTTGCTCGTGGGCGGAGGTGCGACCATCGTCGATTTCCTCGCCATGAGCCTGGTGCTGTGGGCGATGCAGCCCGCGATCTACCCGAATTTCCTTTCCGTATTCCTCGGCGGGACGCAGGAGCCTTCCACCCTCGCGACGGTCATCGGAACGGGATGCGGCTTCCTCGTCGGGCTGGCGTTCAACTACATCTTCTCCGTGCTGTTCGTCTATAAAGAGAAGGGAAACTCGAAGACGATGGGCGGGTTCCTGCTCTTTTCCCTGCTGTCGGCAGGCGGGCTCGCCATACACCTTCTGGGAATGTATCTCGGTTACGACCTGCTGCACATCAACGAATGGATCGTAAAGATCATCCTGACGGCGGTCGTGCTGGTGTATAACTATATCACGCGGAAGGTGCTCATTTTCAGGAAAAAGCCTTCGGGCGAAGAAAAAGAGGAACAGAAAGACGAAACGGAGGAATGATGCTCCGCTGCGAAAAACAGAAAAGTGGGAGCGCCGCGGCTTAAAGCCGCGGCGCTCCCCTTTTTTCGAAAACAGGCGGAACGTACCCGCCGGAATGGTTTTATTTCCGCTCCCCGCGCACCGCCGCAAGCCCCGCGCGGAAGGCGCGCGCGCTGCTTTCGAGCACGCGCGGCTTGCCGACGAACTTTTCGTTCAGGCAGTTGAGGATGCTGCGCTCCTGCACGACGTTCGCCGCCGCACACAGAATGCCGAGCGCCGCCATGTTCGCGGCGCGGATATCCCCCGCCTCGATGGCAATGTCGTTGAGGGGATAATCGAAGATGCGCACGTCGCTCCTGCCCGCATAGGAATCGGACAGCGAGCCGTTGACGATGACGATGCCGCCGCTCTTTACGCGCGGCACGAATTTATGAAAGCTGGGGCCGTTGAGCGCGATGAGCACGTCAGGCTCGGTGCACAGCGGCGAGGCGATCTCCTCGCCGGAGATGATGACCGCGCAGTTCGCCGTGCCCCCGCGCATTTCGGGGCCGTACGCGGGGAGATAGGATACCTCCTTGCCTTCATGCAGCCCGCTCTCCGCGAGGAACCTGCCCGCGCTCAATACGCCCTGGCCGCCCTGCCCTGCCAACAAAATGCGGATCATATGTTCCCTCCCTTCGATTTATCGCGGTACACGCCGAGCGGGAAAGTCTTCGTGCATTCCTCCGCCATGAAGCGCAGCGCCTCGACGGGGCGCATATGCCAGTTCGTGGGGCAGGAAACGAGCACCTCCACAAAGGTGTACCCGCGCCCCTCCGCCTGGAATTGCAGCGCCTTTCTGATCGCCTTTTTTGCGGCGAGAACGTGCTTTACGTCGTGCGTGGAGACGCGCTCTATGTAATAGGGCGCGTCGAGCGTGGCGAGCAGTTCGCAGACGCGGATGGGATAGCCGTTGACGGCGGGGTCGCGGCCGCTCTGACAGGTGGTCGCCTTCTGCCCGATGAGGGTGGTGGGCGCCATCTGCCCGCCCGTCATGCCGTAGATGCTGTTGTTGATGAAGATGATGGTGATGTTCTCCCCCCTCGCGGCGGCGTGCACCGTTTCCGCCATGCCGATGGAGGCGAGGTCGCCGTCGCCCTGATATACGAACACGAGGCTTTCGGGATGGGTGCGCTTGATGCCCGTGGCCACGGCGGGCGCGCGGCCGTGCGCCGCCTCCTGCATATCGCAGTTGAAATAATCGTAGGCGAACACCGCGCAGCCGACGGGCGCGATGCCCACGCACTTTTCCTGCAAACCGAGCTCTTCGATGCTCTCCGCGACGAGGCGGTGGACGATGCCGTGCGTGCAGCCCGGGCAATAGTGCATATGCGCGTCGGTGAGCATCTTCGTCTTTTCAAAAACCTTCATTGCCGTACCTCCGCCCTTGCGAGCGCGTCCTTTGCCGCGCGGACGATCTCCCCTTCTTCGGGAACGTTCCCGCCCGTTCTGCCGTAAAAGAAGACGGGCTTTTTGCCGTTGACGGCGAGCTTTACGTCCTCCACCATCTGCCCGAGGGAGAGCTCGACGCAGAGGAAAGCCTTCGTGCATTCCCGCTCTGCGCAGGCGGCATACGCGTCGTCGGGGAAAGGCCAGAGTGTGATCGGGCGGATGCAGCCCGCCTTTATGCCCTGTTTGCGCAGCTCGTTCACCGCGCTCTTTACGATGCGCGCGGGCGTGCCGTAGGCGGTGAGCACGATCTCCGCGTCCTCCGTCAGATAGGAAAGGGCGCGGCGCTCGTTCGCATAAATTTCGTCGTACGTCCTCTGCAATCCGTTGACGTGCGGTTCCAGCTCTTCCGGCTTGATGATGAGGGAATTGAGGATGCGGCGGCCTTTGCCGTAATGCCCGCTCGTCGCCCACTCCTTTTCGGGGATGTCTGCAAGCGGGCGCATGGGCGGCAGCTCGACCGGCTCCATCAGCTGCCCGATCATGCCGTCCGCCAGGATCATGGCGGGGACGCGGTATGTATCGGACAGGTCGAAGGCGCGGTATGTGAAGTCGCACGCCTCCTGCACGGAGGACGGGGCGAGCACGATGAGATGATAATCGCCGTGTCCGCCGCCCTTTGTAGCCTGAAAATAGTCGCCCTGCGCGGGCAGGATGCCGCCCAGCCCGGGGCCCGCGCGCATGACGTTGACGATGACGCAGGGGATACGGGCGCAGGCGATGTAGGAGATGCCCTCCTGCTTTAAGCTGACGCCGGGGCTCGACGAGCTGGTCATGGCGCGGGTGCCCGCGCCCGCCGCGCCGTAGACCATGTTGATGGCCGCGACTTCCGATTCCGCCTGTACGAAGACGCCGCCGACCTGCGGCATCTTGACGGACATATACTCGGGCACCTCGTTCTGCGGGGTGATGGGATAGCCGAAGAAGGCGCGGCATCCGTTGCGGATGGCGCCCTCGCAGATGGCTTCCGTTCCGTGCAATAAAATTTTGGACATAGAAAGTTCTCCTTGCCTCGCGTAAAAGAGGCGGCTGCCCTTATTTTTCCACCGTGATGGCGCAGTCGGGGCACATGATCGCGCAGAACGCGCAGCCGATGCAGTTTTGCGGGTTCACCTTTTCCGCGACGAAATAACCGTTCGCGTTCATGCGGTGCTCGCTCAGCGAGATGACCTTTTTCGGGCAGGCGTCCGCGCATAAACCGCAGCCCTTGCACACCTTTTCGTCAATCGTTATGGATGCCATTTTCGTTGCCCTCCCTTTCAAAGTAAAAGAGATATTGCTGTACATACCCGCCCAGCGCGCCGAATTTTTTCGCGCAGGCGGAAGCGATCTTTTCTCTGCCGCACACCGTGCCGCCGAGGCTGCGGTACGCCTTTTCCATCCATACGTCGACGGGAAACGCCGAGGTGCGGTGAAAGGCGAAGAGCAGGATGCAGTCCGCCACCTTCGGCCCGACGCCGGGAAGGCGCAGGAGCGCCTCTCGCAGCTGCGGCGAGGGGAGCGCGTACAGCCCCGCCGTGCCCGCCGAAGCGAGGATGCCCGCCGTCTTTGCGAGGTACGGCGCGCGGTAGCCGCAGCCGAGGGAACGGTAAAAGGCTTCCCCCTGCCCCGCGAGCGCCTCCGCGGAGGGGAAAGCGCGGAACGTTCTGCCGGAAAAGGCGCGCTCCCCGCCCAAAGCCTCGCACAGCCGGGAGAGGATGCCGCGGATGCGCGGGATATTGTTGTTCTGCGATATGATGAAGGAAAAAATCGTTTCCTCCGCGCCCTGGTTGAGGATGCGGATGCCCCTGCCGAAGCGCGCCGCGGCGGACAGGCGGGGGATACCGAAGGCGCAGACGCGGGCGTTTATCGCCGCATAGTCGCGCGCGAGGTCGAAATAGTTTTCAAAAAAAGCGAGGTCGCCCTCTTCGCATTCGAGGACGGTGCTTTCCCCTTCCCGCCGGAGCAGGCAGGCACGATCCTGCGCAAACACCAGAAACCCGTCCTGCGTCCGCTCCCAGCGGAACGCCTGCCCGCAGCCGAGCGTGGCGGCGGGGTCGAAATATTCTCCGCCGTACAAAGTGCGACGCATTGCCTGCCTCCGCTGCATAAATATACGCTGTGTCTTTTAATTATATCATAAACGGCGGCAAAAGGCAAAGGTTTTTTTGATCTCCCGACAATGCGGCGGGCACCCGCGCAAACACTTAAATCGGACGTCACCCATAAAAACGGTTGCCAAACGGGAAATTTCCGTGTATCATAGAAGGGCAATGGGATTCCGTACGAAGATAAAAAAATCGAGATTCATATTAAGCTGCGTGTTCCTGGCGGGTTACACGGCATACACGGTGTACGCGGTATATTACTACCGTACCTTTGCCAACGCGCTCTCCATCGCGCTGCTGGTGCTCATCGCCGTCGCCTTCGCCTTATCGGCGACCATCACCTTTTTAAGCTACCGCATCAACCTCAAAGACGCGCCGCGGCCCAAACTGCACCGCTTCATCAAGATGGCGAAGTACCTCGCGCAGCTCGCCTCTACGGCGATCTCCCTCTCCCTCGTGCTCTCGGCGGTGCACGACACCAACGTCTTTTCGCTGATCATGGCGGCCGTTTCCGTCCCCTTCCTCATCTGGGGATTTTTCGTGAACGTGATCGTGGAATACTTCGACCGCAAGTTCATCAGAGGATTCGGAAAAAAGGTGTATATCCCCGCGAAACCGCTCGACGACGAGGGGAACGAGATCGACATGACGCGCGCCATCGCGGAGATCGACGGCGTTTCCGCCGCGAAAAAGGCCGCGGGAAAAAACAGCCGGGGAAAAAGAATATAAAAAATTTTCACGGCGGCGTTGACAAAACGCCGCCTTTGCTGTACAATGATAGCGTACGGGAGACCCGTGCGAATATCTTTCCGGAGGAAAATGAGAATGTTCAAAAAATTGGAAAAGGTCTTCGACATACTCGGCGAGATCCTCGCCGTACTGCTGGTGATCGTGTATGCGGTGACGCTGCTCAACGCGAAGCTCGACTTCATAGAGCCGGGCACGCTGCTCAACGTGCTCAACGGCATCCGCTTTTACGGCTCCGTCATCCTCATCGGCGTGGTCGGGCTGGAGGCGATGTGCAAGAGGAACATCGTGTTCTTCCTCATCTTCCTCGTGCTGCTGGCGCTGGTCGTGGTGCTGATGTTCTTCCCCGAAGTGTTCGACTCGATGGTGAGCACCGTCACCTCTGCGATCTGACAAAACCGAAAACAAAGCGGGCGGCCCCGGGGCCGCCCGCTTTGCGCGTATGCGACGCGCCCTCCGCCGTGCGGCGGAGGGCGCTCTTTCTTTTTTCTTTACTGCGCTTTGGAATAAACGCTGACCTGCTTCCTGTCTTTGCCCAATCTCTCGAAGCGGACGACGCCGTCTACAAGGGCGAAGAGCGTATCGTCTTTGCCGATGCCGACGTTGTTGCCGGGATGGAACTTGGTGCCGCGCTGGCGGACGAGAATGTTGCCCGCGAGCACTTCCTGCCCGTCGGAACGCTTTACGCCGAGACGCTTCGCCTCGCTGTCGCGCCCGTTGTGGGAGGAGCCTGTTCCCTTTTTATGAGCAAATAAACTGATAAAAATCATTTTATTATCCTCCTGTGATTGTGTTACAGCGAGATCTTTTCGATCTTCACTGCGGTGAACGGCTGGCGATGGCCCTGCTTTTTGCGCTCGTTCTTCTTCGCTTTATACTTGAAAACGATGATCTTTTTGTACTTGTCCTGCGCTTCGACCTTGCCGCTGACCTTGACGGCCGCCGCATCCGCGCCGACTCTGATACCGTTTTCGTCGGAAACCATGACAGCTTTGAACTCGACCTGTGCGCCGACTTCCGCGTTCAGCTTTTCGACGCGCACGACGTCTCCTTCGCTGACGCGATACTGCTTGCTTCCGCTCTCGATGACCGCGTACATGACTTTTTACCTCCTCTTCCCAGTCTCGCCGTATACAGGCGGCGCACAAAACGCGCGCGCTTATAAAGCCCGCTCCGAGCGGCTCGAACTGTATGTTACCATGAAATGCCGCCGTCTGTCAAGCGTTTTTGACCGGCGCGGCGCTTTTTTCTTTATAATATCGGGGACAGGGACGGGGCGCGCCCGGCGCGCTCACTTTTCGTAGACGCTGCGTTTGAGAATGCCTATGTACGGGAGATTGCGGTAGCGCTCCGCATAGTCCAGCCCGAACCCCACGACGAACTCGTCGGCGCAGTCGAAACCCTTGTAATCCGCTTCGATGGGAACGACGCGGCGGCTGTACTTATCCAGAAGGGCGCAGATCTTGACGGAGGCGGGCTTGCGGGAATACAGCATCCTCTTCAGATACGAGAGGGTGTAACCGGCGTCGATGATGTCTTCGACGATGACGACGTCTTTGCCCTCGATCTTGCGGTCGAGGTCTTTGAGCAGCTTGACCTCCCCGGAAGAGCGCGCGCCCGAACCGTAGGAAGAAATGGCGATGAAGTCCATCTCCACGGGAATGGTCATGGCGCGGAGCAGGTCTGCGTAAAACATGACGCTGCCTTTGAGAACGCCGACCATGAGCGGCGTCTTGCCCGCGTAATCTTTATCGAGCTGCGCCGCAAGCTCGGCGATGCGCGCCGCGAGCTGCTCTTTTGTGAACATGATGCTCTCTACGTCCTGATGCATTTCAAGTTTCTCCTTTGCGAATAAATTTCAGTATACAGGGCGAGGCGTTTTCCCCTACCCTGACCTTTTCGGAAATTTCCGCGCCGCAGACGGCGAACACTTCGCTGCCGCGGGCGAGGACGGGAAGCCCGTCGCGTTCCCTGCGGGGGATCTTTTTATCTGCCAGAAATTCTTTGAGTTTTTTGGTGCCGCCGCCGAACTTCGTGAACACGTCGCCCTCCCTGCGGGTGCGCAGAACGCAGCCCTCCGGCAGTTTCGCAACGTCTATCGTAAGCGTATCCTTCTGCCCGAAAACGGGGGTATCCGTGCGCGAAACGAGCAGGACGCCGCTGCCGAAAGCGAACGCGCCCTCCCCGAAGGGATACTCTTCCGCGGGCTTTTCCGCGGGGCGGAACACCGCCACCCTGCCGTACTCTCTTGCGGCGAGCACGCCCTGCGGCAGGCATACCGTTTTGCCGTTTTCCGCAAAAACGAGGGAATACGCCTCCTCGAAATTTGCGGAGGTGTAGTCCTTTTCCACCCCGAAACGGCGCAGCGCGAGCGCGCAGGCGCGCAGAAAGAGCGGGCGCGGCGCGGCGGCGTCGATAAAACAGACTTCGCCCTCCGTATAATATCTGCGGGCGAGGGAATACAGGTATTCGTCGTCCTCGCGCGCGGCGCGGGAGAAGGAATACAGCGCTTTATCGAGCGCGGGGAACTTTTCCCGCGCGGGGGCGAGCACCCCGCCGCGCAGAAAGTTGCGGGTATAGGACGGATCGGAATTGCTCTCGTCTTCCCGCCAGGCAAGCCCGTTCCGCGCAAGATAGGCGGAAATTTCCGCCTTCGTTACGCCGAGAAAGGGGCGCGCGACGCCCTTGCCGGAAAGAACGGGGGCGAGCCGCTCCGCATCCGCGGGCAGAAAGCGCGCGGCGAGCTCTTCCGCGGGGATGAACGCGCGGATGCCGCCCGCGCCCGAGAGGGCGCAGCCGCGGAAGAGGTTGAACAGCACGCTCTCCGCATTGTCGCCCGCGTGATGGGCGGTGGCGACGATCTCCGCTTCCCCCTCCGCCAGCACCTGCAAAAAGGCTTTGAGGCGGAACAGGCGCGCTTCCTCCTCCGTTCCCCTGCCCGAAAGGCGGGCGAGAGCGGGGATATCCGCCGAAAACAGCGAGAGAGGAATGCCCTCCCGCGTGCACAGAGAACGCACGAAATCAGTGTCCGCGCGGGAACTCTCCCCGCGGATGCCGTGTTCGACGTTGAGCGCCGAGAGCGATATACCGTTGTTCTTCGCGTTCTCCTTCAGATAAAACAGCAGCGCGACGGAATCTCCGCCGCCCGACAGAGCGACGCACACGCGCCTGCCGCGGAGAAGGGACAGGTCGGCATTCATGCAGAGATTATACCACAAAAGCCGCGCATCGGCAACAAAAAAGCGTGAGGCGGGAGAAATTCAGTACAGCCTGCGGGGAAGGGGCGTCCCTGCCCGGCGGCGCAGGCGGAACAGCCTGCCCGCCACGCCCTCGCGGACACGCTGGTCGTAGACCGAATGCCCGAAATTGAACAGGTACGCCGCGATGCAGGCGACTGCCGCAAAGGGGAGATATTCTCCGCCGAACACCTCCGCGCACAGAAATACGGGCGCGAACAGGGTGTTCGTCGCCGCCCCGAACACGGCGGCGTAGCCGATGCAGGCGCAGACGGCGGGCGGAAGCCCGAGCACGGTGCCGAGCACGCTGCCCAGACAGGCGCCCGCGGCAAAAAAGGTGGTCACTTCTCCGCCCAGAAAGCCGACGGACAGCGTGACCGCCGTGAAGAGTATCTTGACGATCCAATCGTAAAAGAAGACGGCATCCCCGTTCAGCGCCGCCTGCACGAGGTTGGTGCCGAGGCCGGCGTACCTGCCGCCCGTGAGGAAGAGCAGGCAGGAGAGCAGCGCGCCCGCGAGGAGGGCGCGGAGCACGGGGTCCGGAAGTGCGGCGGAAAAGAACAGCGACGCATACTTGCGCGCGAGGCAGAACAGCAGCCCCGCGATGCCGCAGGCGGCGCCCAGCGCGAACACGCGCAGGACGGTGCTCACCGTAAGGGAGAGCGTGCAGGCGACCTGCGGGGAAAAGACGGCGCCGCCGCACAGCGATGCGGCGAAATATGCCGCAAAGGAGGCAAAGGCGGAAGCGGTGAGCGCGCGCAGGCGCATCCCGCCGACGACGGTGACTTCGAGCGCGAAACACACGGCGCAGGCGGGCGTGCCGAACAGCGCGGAAAAGCCCGCCGCCATGCCCGCGACGAGCAGGATGCGGGGCGCGCCCGCGAGAGGGACGCGCCTGCCGATGCCGCCGCCGATCGCGGCGCCGATCTGCACGGCGGCGCCTTCCCTGCCCACGCTGGCGCAGAAGAGGTGCGCGCTCCATGTGCCCGCGAACTGAAAAACGGCGTTGCGCAGCGGGAAAGTCCCCTGCCCGCGGGAGGCGCGGAAGGCAGCGCCCATGCCGATGCCGCCCCTGCCCCACCTGCGCAGCATCGCCGCGGTCAGGGCGCCGACGGCGGGCAGGAACCAGACGTACAGGGAAAAGCGCGCCGCGCCGAAAGAGGAGAAGAACTCCACTCCCCTGCCGAAAATGCCGACGGCGACGCCGATGCCCGTACCGGACAGGATGCCGAGCAGCGCATAAAGCAGCTGTTCCGCCGCCGCGTTGGGCGTATATGCCTCTCTCACCTTTTTGCGCCTCCGCTTGTAAGATACTTCCTATATTGTAGCCCTTTTGCGCATAAAATGCAACCGTTCGCGCGCAGCCGCGCGCATATAAAAGAGGCGGCAGAAGCAAAGAAAGAGCGGTTTTTTCGCCGCGAAACGTTGCGCGGCGGACAAAAATGTGATATAATCAATAAAAAACGCGGAGGCGCGCAAATGTTGAAACTTATACCCGCACTCAAAGACTACGTCTGGGGCGGAAACAGGCTGAAAACGCTGTACGGACGCGAAGGCGGCGACAAGGTCGCCGAGAGCTGGGAGGTATCGGTGCATCCCGACGGGCCGAGCGGCATCGCGGGAGGCGGAACGCTGGCGGAATACCTCGCCGCCCGCCCCGAAGCGGCGGGCGCCGCGGGCGGGCTGCCCGTGCTCATCAAGTACATCGACGCGGCGCAGAACCTTTCCGTACAGGTACACCCCGACGACGCATTCGCGCGCAGGGAAGAGGGCGACAACGGAAAGACGGAGATGTGGTATGTGATCGGCGCGGAGGAAGGCGCGGGCATCTACTGCGGGTTCCGCAAAGATACGGATAAAGATGCCTTCCTCGCAAAGGTGCAGGACGGGAGCGTGCAGGAACTGCTCAACTTTATCCCCGTGAAGGCGGGCGACTGCTTCCTCATCGAGGCGGGCACCGTGCACGCCATCGGCGCCGGCTGCCTGATCTGCGAAGTGCAGCAGAGCAGCAACGTGACCTACCGCGTGTACGATTACGGCAGGCTGGTGAACGGCAAGCCGCGGCAGCTGCACCTCGACAAGGCGATGCGGGTGATCAATTTTTCCGCGTTCCGCGACCGCACGGGCAGCGGGAAAAAAGAGCCGGCGGGCGAAGGATGCGCCCTGCGGCACCTGACGCAGTGCAGGTATTTCCGCTGCCGCGAACTGACGCTCGGCGGAACGTTCGCGGAGCAGAATGACGGCTCGTTCACTGCCATAGACTTCCTCTCCGGGGAAGGAGAGATAAACGGCGAACGCTTCCGCGCGGGAGACAGCTTCTTTATCCCCTGCGGAGAGAAGTTTGAAATAAAGGGAAAGGGGCTTGCCGTCCTGACGGACAGCCCGAAGGAGGAAACTGTATGAAATATTACGCGGGGCTGGATCTCGGCGGCACCTTTGTGAAGGGGGGCATCGTCGACGAGGAGGGAAACATTCTCGTCAAGGACAAGATACCCACGGGCAAAGAGCGCCCCTACGAGGAGATCGCCAAAGACATGGCGGAACTTGCGGCGGAGCTCGCAAAGCGCGCGAACGTGCCCGCGGGCGCGCTCGCCGCGGCGGGCATCGGCTCTCCCGGGCTGATCGACAGCGGGAAAGGCATCGTCGTTTACAACAACAACCTCGGCTGGAAAAAGGCGGCGCTCGCCGCGGAGGTGAAAAAATACCTCGGCGTGCCCGTTTATGTGACCAACGACGCGAACGCGGCGGCGCTCGGCGAGAGCTTTGCCGGCGCGGCGAAGCAATACGGCTCGTCCATATTCGTCACCCTCGGCACCGGCGTGGGCGGCGGCATCATCATCGACGGAAAGCTGTTCGAGGGCAACCGCTCGGCGGGCGCGGAGATCGGGCATATGGTCATCCGCATGGGCGGCGAAAAATGCACCTGCGGGAGAAAGGGCTGCTTCGAGGCGTATGCCTCCGCGACCGCGCTCATCCGCCAGACGCAGAACGCCATGCGCAAGGCGCCCGAAAGCATACTGTGGAAGCTCGCCCCCACCCCCGAAGAGGTGGACGGCAAGACCGCCTTCGACGGACTGCGCGCGGGCGACAAGACCGCCGAAAAGGTGGTGAACGCGTACATAGGCTACCTCGCGGAGGGGCTGGCAAACCTCGCGAACATCTTCCGCCCCGAGGCCATCGTGCTGGGCGGCGGCGTGTGCGCGGAGGGCGAAACGCTGCTCGCGCCCCTGCGCCGCAAGATGAACAGGCTGGTGTACGCGGGCACCAAATACGCGCCCGTGCTGCTGCTGACAGCCAGCCTCGGAAACGATGCGGGACTCGTCGGCGCGGCGCGCTTCGCGCAGCAGCACTGACGGAACGCAAAGACGAAAACGGGGGCGGGCCCTTTCGGGCCCGCCCCTCTTTTTATCCGGAAATGCTTGAAACGTATCGTTCAGAAGTGTATAAACAGCGACATGAGAGACAGCAGCAGAAAGAACGCCGAAAGCACCACGCCGAGGATCCCCAGCACGAAAAACGCCTTGTTCGGGTTGCCGTCTTTTTTGAATCCGGAAAGCCCTACCGCCGAAAGAACGATCGCCGGGATCCCTGTAAAGACGGACAGCATGAACTCAGATGCGATAGTGATATTGATCGGGAGAGGGATATAGCTCACGATCAGATAAAACAGAGCAAGCCCGAAGCCGACCGACGTAAGCACAGAACTGCGGTATACGGGCGGTTCGGGATTTGCGGCGAGGAAAGCGGCCTGTTCTTCGGGGGTGGGGAAGCGGTCGGGTTCTTCAATGTGCGTGTGCCTGACCGTCCACTTTTCGATCTTCACCAGCAGCCAGAAGGAATAGATCCCCAGCGTGATCACCGTCAGAAGCACCCAGCAGATGCACTTGCCGAAGTACTGCAGCCCCGTGCCTTCAAACCGCATCCCCGCTCCGTCGATCTCCGTGTGACGAGCGAACCAGCGCTCTTTATAGCAGTGCGCCCAGTACATCCCGAAGCTCAACGTGATCAGCGTGACAAATCCGCACACGAAGTTGACCCCGAACAGCCCCCACACGCTGCCCGTGAAGCGCGACGCCTTCCCCTCTTCTCCCAGAATGTGCGTGTGCTCCGCGCGCCATCTCGCCAGATTCACGGGCATCGCCAGCAGCGCATAGATGCCCAGCGTCACCACCGACAGCAATACCCAGATTATGTACTTGCCGAACAGCTGCCCCGCCTTTCCGTCGAATGCCAGCCGCCTGCCGTCGTAATAGGTGTGCTTCACCTTCCAGCGGATATGCCAGCACTGCATCGCCGGGTATGCGAGCGAGAGGGTGAGCACGGACACCAGCGCCGTCAGAAGCCCGATAAAGAAATTGGCGAACGCCCCGCCCGTGAAGCGCGATTCCCGCGGCAGCGCCTCCGCGGGCACCGCCGCCGGCGGCACTGCGGGCGGCTGACCCCCTGCCTGTGCTTCCGCTGCCAAAGGAGCGCCGCAATTCTGACAAAACGCCCCGTCGCCTTCTTTACCGCATCTGCCGCAGATCATGTTTTCCCTCCGGACGAACAGGAAAAGAGATGGAGCTTCCCCGTCCGTTTTATTTTCTTTCAGTATATCATACTTCAGATACGTTGTAAAGTTTTTTGCAATAAAAATATGAAACCGTCACTTTTCTTCCCGTGAAGCGAGGGGCGCGAAGCGCGCGCCGACGAATGCCGCGAGCGCCTGCGGGGAAAGGCGCATCTGCACCCCCACCCTGCCCGCGCTGACGTATATTTCCGGGAAGGAAAGCGCGCTTTCGTCTATGAACGTGCGGAAGCGCTTTTTCATGCCGACGGGCGAACAGCCGCCGTGGACATAGCCCGTGAGCGGCTCCAGCTCGCGCTGCTTTATCATGGCGACGGACTTTGCCCCCGCCGCCTTCGCCGCGCGCTTCAAGTCGAGCGAGGAGCAGACGGGCACGCAGAACACGCAGTACTCGCCCTTGTCCGTTGCGGTTACGAGCGTCTTGAACACGGCGTTCGCGTCTTCGCCGAGCAGGGCGGCGACCTGTTCGCCGTCGGTCACGGAAGGGTCATAGGTGAATCCTTCATAGCATATTTTTTTTGCGTCGAGAAGGCGCATCGCATTGGTCTTGTCTTTTTTGTCCATTTTTCCGTCTCCGCGGTTTTTTCCGCCCGATTATACCACGCAGAGAGAAAAAAGGCAAGGAAAAGCGGAGGGGCGCCGGGGCAAAGCGTGAAACGCTTTTACTCCACCGTGACGCTCTTTGCGAGATTTTTGGGGCGGTCGGGGTCGAGCCCGCGCAGAAGGCAGAGGCGGCAGGCGAAATACTGCAAAGGGATGACGGAAACGGCGGGCATCAGCCGCTCGCAGACGGAGGGCAGGCGCACGGTAAAATCTGCAAAGGACTGCGAAAACGCCTCTTCGTACTGCGAAAACAGCGCGACGCGCGCGCCGCGCGCCTTTACTTCGGCGACCGCGCCCGCCATCTTCGGCAGCAGCGCGCGGGACGTGGAGAGGGCGAGCACGGGGAAGCCCTCCCCCACCAGCGCGAGCGGGCCGTGTTTAAGTTCCCCCGCGGGCAGGCCTTCCGAAAAGACGCGCGCGATCTCCTTTACTTTGAGCGCGCCCTCCGCCGCGGTGCGCGCCTCCGCCCCCCTGCCCAGAAAGAACAGGGCGGGGCGCTCCGCAAACGCTTCCGCGATGCGCGATACGGCGGGAAAACAGGAAAAGGCGGCGTCTGCCGCCTCGGGCAGGCCGTGAAGTTCGCCGAAATATGCGGGAAAGACGCCGCGGCGGAAAAAGCAGAGCTGCGCGGCGAGGAAGTACAGGCAGAGCAGCTGGCAGTTGTAGCTCTTCGTAGCGGCGACGGCGACTTCCTGCCCCGCGCGCATGACGACGGCATAGTCTGCCGCGAAGGCGAGGGAAGAGTGCCCGACGTTGGTCACGGCGATCACATACGCGCCCCTGCCGCGCGCGAGGCGCACCGCTTCGAGGGTGTCTGCCGTTTCTCCGCTCTGGCTGACGGCGACGACGAGGTCGCCCGCCTCCACGGGCGGGTCGCGGTAGCGGAATTCGGAGGAGCAGAAGCAGAGAACGGGCACGCGCGCCTCCGCTTCGGCGATATCCTTGAAGGCGAGCGCGGCGTGCAGGGCGGTGCCGCAGGCGACGGCAAAGACGTGCTTTGCCCCGCGCATGGCGCGGGCGCAGGGCGCAAAATCCAGACGGCGCAGCCCGCCCAGCGTGCGGGCGAGCGCGGAGGGGATCTCCGCGATCTCGCGCTCCATATAGCTGCCCTGCTGCGGTGCGCCGGATACAGGGGAGGCGTCCGCACGCACGAACGTTTTCGGGATCTCTCTGCCCGAAGCATCGCAGAAAGAGAGGCTTCCGCCGCGGATGCGGATAAACTCTCCCTCTTCCGCAGGGCAGAACCACGCATCCCCGCCGAGCGCGGGGACGTCGCTGCATACATACGGGCAGCCGCCCGCATACCCCGCGACGAGCGGGCTACCGCGGCGTGCGCAGACGACCTCGCCTGGAAAATCGGCGCAGAGCACGGCGATCGCGTACGCGCCCTGCAGCCGCGCGCAGGCGGCGACGACCGCCGCAAAAAAATCTCCCTCGTAACAGCGGGCGATGAGGCGGACGATGACTTCGCTGTCCGTATCCGAAACGAAGGTTTCCCCGCGGGCGGCGAGTTCCGCCTTCAGCTGCGCGTAATTTTCCGCGATGCCGTTGTGCACGAGCGCGAATTTGCCGCACAGGTGCGGGTGGGCGTTCACGTCGGTGGGCGCGCCGTGCGTCGCCCACCGCGTATGTCCGATGCCCGTATCCCCGGGGAGCGGCGGCCCGTTCAGATTGCTCACGCCGCCCGCGCGCTTGCGGACGGAAAAATTTCCGCCGCAGAGCAGGGCGATGCCCGCGGAATCGTAGCCGCGGTATTCGAGGCGGGAAAGGGCGGACAGCAGTTTTTCGTAACAGCCTTCCTTCGCGTAACAGGCGACGATGCCGCACATACCCTACTCCTCCTCCGAAAGCACGGCGCGGCGCACCCCTTCCGCCGCCGCGGAAGCGGCGCGCGCCGTTTCCGCCTCGGCGAAGATGCGGACGACCGGTTCGGTGCCGGACGCGCGCACGACCAGACGCGCGACCTTTCCGCTCTCCCGCGCGACGGCGGCGCGCACTCCCTCGCTGCCCAGCGTGCGCACCTTGTCGCGCACGCGGACGCTGACGTTGCACTGCGGCAGCAGACGGATATCCGCCAGCACGGAGAGGGGCGCGCTCTCGATGAGGCGCGCGAGCCGCACGGAGGTGAGGATGCCGTCTCCCGTGGTGGAAAAAGCGGAAAGGATGACGTGCCCCGACTGTTCTCCCCCTACCGCGGCGCCCGTCCTGCGCATACATTCGGACACATAGCGGTCGCCTACGTCGGTGCGCAAAAGGCGGATACCGCGCGCGGCGAGCCACCGCTCGGCGCCCGTGTTCGTGTGCGAAGTGCCGACGGCGATGCCCTGCGGGAGCGCGCCCGACTCTGCGAGGTCTGCCGCGAGGATGCAGAGGATGCGGTCGCCGTCCACGATCTCCCCCTTTTCGTCGGCGGCGATGAGGCGGTCGGCGTCGCCGTCGTATGCGAAGCCCGCGTCCGCGCCCGTTTCGCGCACGATGCGCGCCAGCGCCGCGGGATGCAGGGCGCCGCAGCCGCCGTTGATCTTTCTGCCGTCTCTGCTCCTGCCGACGGCGACGACCTGCGCGCCCAGACGGCCGAACACGCGCGGCGCAAACTCCCCTGCCGCGCCGTTGGCACAGTCCACGACGAATTTTTTGCCAGCGAGCGGCACCCCGCAGGAGACGAGGTGATCGGCATACGCGCCGCGGCGGGGCAGCCTGCGGCACCTGCCGCAGGAAAGGGCGGAGGCGAAGGCGTACTCGTCGAAGTAACGTTCGGCGCGCTCTTCCGACCTTTCCCCGAGTTTGAAGCCGTGCGCGTCGAATACTTTCAGACCGTTGTAGGCGGGAGGATTGTGCGAGGCGCTGACCATGACGCCGAAATCCGCCTTGCAGCGGCGGACGAAAAAGGCGACCGCCGCCGTAGGCAGGACGCCGCCGGCGAGCACGCTGCCGCCGCCCGCCGTTACCCCCGCGGACAGGGCGAGGGCGAGCATATCCGAAGAGGTGCGCGTATCCTGCCCCACGACGACGAGAGGGCGCTTTTTCAGCCTGCACAGCGCGTTGCCGAGGGCGAACGCCGTGCGCGCCGTCAGCTCTTCTCCCGCGACACCGCGGATGCCGTCCGTACCGAAATATTTACTCATCTTTCCCCTCCGCGTACCGCTCCGCGAGCTTTTTATCGCAGCTCTGGCGGCTCCTGCCGATGACGAAGGAGTGCGGCGGGACGGAGCGGGTAACGGTCGTGCCCGCGGCTATGTAGCTGCCCTCGCCGATCTCGACGGGCGCGACGAGGTTGACGTTGCTGCCGATAAAACAGTTTTTGCCCACGACGGTGCGGCTCTTCTTTTTGCCGTCGTAGTTGCAGAACACCACCCCGC
>ERZ1643251.1734-NODE-1734-length-24132-cov-16.789799_pt1 | contig 24132 bp, 26 predicted proteins | sample MGYA00579261_ERZ1643251 | MGnify/ENA primary metagenome ERZ1643251 (study PRJEB29033, sample SAMEA4952267) | chicken gut metagenome | biome: Broiler Chicken; feature: Gastrointestinal Tract; material: Caecum | place: Ireland | collected 2018 | study: Broiler... | reverse complement strand
TTATGCAAACAATCTTTGTTTCCAACTCTTGATAACTTTCCTATTATATAAAAAAATAAGCCGATTAAATCGACTTATATAAATGTGATTGATACTCACTTTATATTTTCTTCAAACTTACTTATATCAATATTTTTAAGTAGTTCGACGAAAATGCATTTTGGAGCGGGTAGCGAGAATCGAACTCGCGCGACCAGGTCGGAAGCATGGCATTCTACCACTAAATTATACCCGCAACTATTATATATTTTAACTTAAATATATAAAAAAATCAACATCATAAAATTGATGTTAATTCTTTTAAATCGTGTATTTCATAATTTACTTTATATTTAGTATTTTCTTCATTATTATAATTACACCAACATGTATCAATTTTATTTTCTATAGCACCTTTTATATCCTTTTCTAACTCATCACCTATAAACAACATTATATCATTAGGTTTCACATCTATCTTCTTAAAAAGTCCTTTGTAAAAGTCTTCATGTGGCTTCATTGCTCCAACTTCTTCTGCTGAAAACACATTAAAAATATATTGAGTAATACCTAATTTATTTATTTTTTCCTTTAATGGCACTATTGGTCCATTTGTTGCAATTACAATTTTATATCCTCTATCGTATATATATTTTACCGCTTCAAATGTATAAGGTCTTGATACTACTTTTCTTTTCATTCCTTCCATATATATATTATTTATTTTAACCGCTTCGTTATATGAAATTTCGTTATTATAATATTTTAAAAATCTATATGCTCTCAGCCATTCTGCCTTTTTCTCATTATTATCTTCGTATGGTGTTAGTAGTTTTCCTGCTGCTCTTTTTCTCCATGTTTCTTTATCTATTTTATAAAATCTTTCAAATTCTTCGTCAGTATATTTTTCATTTTCAAATTTAAGTACTTCTTTAAAAGCTTCTTTTATATTTTCTTTATCGTTTGTTAGAGTATCATCTAAATCAAAAATAATTATATTATACATTATTCTTTCTCTCCATATTTTGATTTTTGTATTTTATAGATGCATTATACTATACATTTCTTTCCGATTCAACATTCTAATTTGAAACAAGTTTTATACTTATCAAATATAATTAAATTTTTTTATAATTAAATTTTTTTTAAAATTGTATTGACAAAAAAATAATTATATAGTAAAATAAAAAATGTCTTTAATAAAGCAAACGCAGGTGTAGTTCAATGGTAGAATTCCAGCCTTCCAAGCTGGCTATGCGGGTTCGATTCCCGCTACCTGCTCCAATAATGGGCACCACTGAGGAAATATATTTATTTCTAGTTGGTGTTCTTTTTTTATTCAAATGCAAAGGCTGAGATAGAATACTTTTTATGTATTCTGTCTCAGCCTTTTTCATCGCTTTAAAAAGTCCAATAATAATTAATATATTTTAAAAATCTAAATCTTCTTCATTTGCTAATAATACTCTACAAACATAGTATAATTTCTTTCCTTCTTCATTTTCAACATAATCATGATTAGAATTAGTCTCCTTAAGAATTGCAGGACATAACTGTTTACAATCTTTTATAAATTGATAATCAGATTTTGACTTTATCTCTTCCATTGAATTTGTATCATAATTAAACTTAAAAGCGTAAATTCCTTCTGTATCAAATAAAATTTGACATCTTGAAATATATACATCATCGTCATCTGCTTTTATGTATAAGTTATTTCCATTAATTGCAGGGCACATATTTGTAGGTACTCCTGTCAAGTATTTATTTAGTAAATCTTTATCTCCACCAAAATATAATTTTAATAATTCGTTTTCGTTCATAGCAATAATAGGTACACTATATTCATTCACATTATTTAACTTTTTCTTTAAGTCGAAAAGATTTCTAACCAGTTTTCGCCATTTAAATGGATCTATATGTTGCAGTCCATTCTTTTTAGCACGATCAGATACTGACATACAATGAAAAGCAAAATTATTAATATTATAATCTTTATTTAATGTCTCAACAGAACTTAATATTGTATCATAATTTATATCACATATTGTCATTTGTATTCTAAGATTATAATTTCTTTCTGATAAAAATTTAATTATTCTAATAGCACTTCTAAAAGAATTTTCATTATTTCTCAATTTATTATGAATCTTTTCTTCTATACTATCTAAACTTATTGTAATTTTGTCTATATCTTTTGGATTAATACCTTCTAGCATATTTTCATAAACGGATTCAGAAGCAAATCCATTTGAAACAATTTTTATTCTTATATTATTTTTTATAGCATATTTTATAATATGATTTGATAAATTTGGTTGAGTAGTAGGCTCATCTTATCACCTCAATTAACTATAATTTATTAATTTTCTTATATATTTTAGTAAATTCTCCTTTATTACTTGTTAATTCTGTAAGATCTCTAAGATATTTTTCATACTCCTCATCTTTAAAATACATTTTAGAAGTAGCATATCCTCCTATTCCAAACTTTTCTATAAGATGCTGCCTAGATTTCTCTATTAATTCATCTAATGTTAAATTTGGATTGTGTTTTTTTGTATAACTATATGTTCTTTTTATCGACGATTCTATATCCGTATTTCTATCTGCTGATGAAACAATTTTTCCATATATAGTTCTAGGTTCATGGTCTGAACTTGCTCTATGATCTTCAACCGCTTCTTTCATCATTTTAATTTGGTCATCTGCGAAGAATTTCTTTAATCCTTTATCATGTTCTAATATTTCTGCAGATACTTTTTCATGATTTTTTGCATCTATATGATGTCCTATATCGTGATATGCAGCAATTGTATATGCCATATCTATATTTATTTCTGGAACTTCTTCTGCAAATTTCATACTTCTGTCAATTACATATTTTATGTGATTGATATCATGTGCTGACTCATTTTTTTCATATTCAGGAAATATGTTTTTATTAATATATTTTTTTAATTCTTCATTTACTTCCATAGCACTTCTCCTTTCAATATGGTTTAAAGTCAAAGTCAAAATAAATATATTTTGAATGTTCTTTGTTTAAAAAATTATTAATATCATCTCTTGCAATATTTGAGGCTACAGATATTCTTTCATTTACATTATTTATTTCTACTAATGGATTTACATATCTAATTTTACCTAGTATAGAGGTGCAATATTTGTCTTCTACAATTCTATCGCTTGTAAAAATTTCTGTTGTGTTTTGAAATTTTTTAAAGCAACTACTAATATTTTTATCTGGGCAAGTATTAATCTTTTCTATAACTTCTTTATCTGATAGTTTATATAAATCATCTACAGTTATATATTTTTTCATAATCATTGATTTTGTTATATCTGCAATAAACTGCATAGCAATTCTATCTTTATCACTTATCCACTTACTCCATAACATTGGTAATGTATGTATAAAGCTTTCTGCTATTTCTTTATCTTTAAACCCTAACTCCTCTACTCCATCTTCATTTTTCAATATAGTTATATTTTCATAGCATTTTCTTATATTTTCTAAATTCCATACTCTTTTACATACAAGTCCACTAGAAAATGTATATTCCAACCTATCTGCTGAAAGCTTTGGCATATCATTATCTGCTATTGGATAAATTTTGTAATCACTTACTTTTTTATAATCAATATTATCTCTTTTTAGCAAATTCATTATATCTTTAGATGCTAAAATAATACTTTCCGTTCTTTCTTCTGTTGATTCTTGATTTTTGGCATCACCATTCATAAAGTCTATGCAATGTTTAAAAGCAGGTGTTGCTATATCATGGAAAAGTCCTGCTAATGTTTGCTCTTTACTATGTGTAAAATTCCATATAATTAATGCTACTCCTATACTATGTGTTAAGTTAGAATACCAGTATTCAGTTCCTATTAATTTTGAATAGTCTGTTCCACAACTATTACTTATTCCATCTACTCTTTGCATTTCCTCAGTGTTTATATAATCATTTAGCCAATCTGGAAAGTCAGGAGATAAAATTTTGAAATATTCTTTTATCTCGTTATTTAAATTTTGATAGTTTTTGTACATATTACTCACCTATTTGTAATATTTTGCAATATTATATCATTAATTCCATGTTTTTTATATGTATTTATTGAAAAAAACTAATGTAATGATATAATAAATTTAGATTTATAAAAAAGGTGATAAGATGTTACAATCTAAAGATATACAGGATATTTTTCCTATTAGAAAAAGTAATACAAATAAAGGCGACTATGGTTATGTTGCAATAATGGGAGGATGCATTAATTATTCAGGTGCAGTAAAACTTGCAAATATGAGTCTTTCTGCTTTAAGGTCTGGTTGTGGAGTTTCTAAACTAATAGTTTCTAAATCTTTGTCTAATATAGTTGCTCCATATTTATTAGAACAAACACTATTTTTGATAGATGATATGGATTCTAATATGGTTTTCAATCAAGCTCAAATAGATTCTGCTTTAAATAAAGTTAAAGCTTTGGCAATAGGTATGGGTTGGGGTAATGGACAAGATAATAAAAAAATATTAAAATATATTTTAGACAACTATGAAATACCTGTAGTTATTGATGCAGATGGATTAAATATTTTATCTAAAATGGATAAAAATATTTTAAATACTACTAGATGTAAAGTTATTTTAACACCTCATTTAAAAGAATTTGAAAGATTATCAGGATTTTCTATAAATGAAATTGAAAAAGATAAAAGTAATCTAACAAAGAAATTTGCCAAAAAGTATAATGTTATTTTGCTTTTAAAAGGTCCAATAACTTTGATTACAGATGGTTCTCAAATTATAGAAGTTAATCGTGGATGTCCTGGAATGGCTACTGCTGGAAGTGGAGATGTTTTGTCTGGAATTTTGGTAGGGCTTCTTGGATATAATGCCCCTTCTGTTTTAACAATAGCTGCTGGTGCTTATATTGCAGGCTTAGCTGGAGAATTTGCTCAAAAAGAAATAAATGATATTAGTATGATAGCTTCTGATACAGTACATCATATTCCCGAAGCTATAAATAAAATAAGAGAAGAAAATTAGAAAATAACAATTAATATGAAAGGAATGTAACTATTAATGACAAGTTTTGTTTTAAAAATTATTGCTATGATTACAATGTTTTGTGACCACTTAGGTAATGCTATATATAGAACTATATCGCCTTTTAATTATATTGGAAGAATAGCTTTTCCTATATTTGCTTTTCAAATTTCGGAGGGCTTTTTACATACAAAGAATTTAAAAAAGTATTTTATAAGATTAATGGCATTTGCTCTTATTTCTCAAATACCATATATACTTTTTTTATCACTTTATTTAAGTGACGTAAGATTAAATATATTTTTTACACTTACATTAGGATTAATAGCAATTTGGTTACATAGCTACGTACATAAAGACATCTCTACAAAGATAGATTCTAAAATAAAAAATTCTATTCCAAATACATTACTAAAATTAGTAGTAGAATTTATTCCAGTTGCTGCAATTTGTGTAATTGGTGAACTTTCAAAAGTAGATTACGGCTGGTGGGGTATTTTATTAGTATTTATGTTTTACTACTTCAAAAATAATAAACTTGCAATGAATATAGCATTTATAACTATGTGCATAATTTATTATGGAATAGACATTCTTCAAACAGGATTTAATACAGTATACATCTGGCTTTTTGTATTTAATGTTTTACCTATTTTATTTATTAATTTATATAATGGAAAGCAAGGCAAGAAAATAAAATATTTATTATATATTTTCTACCCTGCTCATCTATTAGTTTTGTACTTATTATTTAATTTTGTATTTGTTGTATAACTGATTAATTATTTTCTTTCTGTACCGCAAAGTTTATGCCTCTTGCAACTACACTTGACATGTTTTCTATTAATTCATCTATTTCTTTTGGTGTAACAATAAAGTTATAATCACTTGGTGCAAGCACTTCTTTTATCATTTCGTACTTATCTTCTTCTTGCATTTTATTTAGATATTCATTTGATTTAGCCTCTTCCTGTAATTTTTTTATAAATAAATCTAAACTATCTGCTGCAATAGTAGCAGCTTCTACTACTGTTGGAATCCCTATTGCTATAACTGGAATTCCTAGCGTTTCTTCAGTAATTTCTTTTCTTTTATTGCCTACTCCCGCTCCCGGAACTATTCCTGTATCTGCTAATTGAACTGAGCTACTTATTCTTTCCATACTCCTTGATGCTAATGCATCTATTATTATAATTAATTTTGGACTAATATTATCTACTATGCCCTTTAGAATTTCTAAAGTTTCAATTCCTGTAGTTCCTAGAACTCCTGGTGATATTGCACTTACAGGTCTTGCATCTTTATCTATTGCATCTGGTACATACTCCATAATATGTCTTGTAACATCAATGTCTTGTACAACTTTTGGTCCTAATGAATCTGGTGTTACATATACATTTCCAAGTCCAACAACTAATAAAGGATCTTGTGATCCTGCATGTTTAGATACTAAATTTCTTAATTCTTTTGTTAATGCTTCTGACGCTTTTTGAATATCAGGTTCAGATGCAATCTTTAAATTTTTTATATCTATTGTAATATATGTTCCCTTTTTCTTTCCTATTGCTTGCTCTCCATTTTCATTAATAACATTTACTCTTGATACTTTTATATTATCATCTACCGTCTCTTCTTCTGTTTCTATTCCATCAATCTCATTTTCTATGTTATTTGCCTTTTTATAAAGGTCTCTTCTTTCTACTGCCATATCGGTTCTAAAATTCATCATAAAAATTTCCTCCTAAATAATTATGTATTTACTTCTATATTATTTGAAATTAATTTATATTTTATTCTAGAATTTTTATTTTGAATTTTATTTTTTTATTTATAGATCTGGTCCCAATTTCTTTATAAATTTCTCGCCATTTGTACTCCTGCGGCAGATGCCATCATAAGTCCTCTTGTCATTCCACCGCCATCTCCAATGCAGTATAAATTTTTTATGCTTGTTTCAAATTTTTCATTAATTGAAACTTTGTTACTATAAAATTTTATTTCTGGAGCATATAGTAAGTTACATGGATCAGCAAATCCTTCTATTACTTTATCTAAAGTCCTTATAAACTGTAAAATATCTGTCATTGTTCTGTAACCTATTGCAAATGTAATATCTCCTGCTACTGCTGACTTTAATGTTGGAACAACCTCGTTATTTTTAAGTTCTTCCTCCCATGTTCTTTTTCCTCTATATATGTCTCCAAGTCTTTGCACTAAAACATTATCATTTCCTAATTCGTTCAAATTTTTAGCGATGTTTTTTCCATAATCTATAGGTTTATCAAACGGATATTTGAAGTTATGTGAAACTAAAATTGCTAAATTTGTATTAGTACTTTTTCTATCTTTGTAAGAATGTCCATTTACCATTGTTAAGTTATTGTCATACACTTCTGAAGAAACAAATCCACTTGGATTTTGACAAAATGTTCTGACTTTATCTTTAAATGGAGTTGGATAACCTATAAATTTTCCTTCATATAGGTACTCATTTACTTCTTTCATTACTTCATCTTTTAACTCGTATCTTACTCCTATATCTACAGTTCCAGGCTCTGTTTTTATATTATGCTTGTCACACATATTTACAAGCCAATCTGCTCCTTTTCTTCCGACTGCCAAAACTACTTTTTTAGCATAAATTTCTTCTGTTCCTTCGCTTTCGCTTTTATTAGCATTTCTTATTATTACACCTTTTATTTCATTATCTTTTACTATTAGGTCTTCTACTATAGTCTCAAACATCATATTTATATTGTTTTTAGCTAGATAATCTTCTATATTTTTATATATTTCATGACTCTTTTCTGTTCCTAAATGTCTTATAGGTATACTTATTAAAGATATTCCTTCTTTTGCAGATTTTTTCTTTAATTTATCTATTTCTTCCTTATGTTCTGTACCTTCTAGCTTAGTATCTGCACCAAATTTTAAATATATACTATCTGCATAATCTATAAGCTCTTTTGTTTTTGGCACTCCTATATATTTATGTAAATTTCCACCAATATGTATATCATCATCGTCTTTGTCATATAAAGATAATTTTCCATCTGAAAAGGCTCCAGCTCCTGAAAATCCGCTTGTTATATTACAGTAAGGTTTACATTTAACACATTTGCCCAGTTTTTCAATAGGACAATTTCTTTTTTCTACTGGCTTTCCTTCATCTATTAATAAAACATTATCAGCTTTGTTTTTTTGTATTAGTTCATAAGCTAAGAATATAGAGCTTGGTCCCATACCGATCACAACTAAATCATAATTTTTACTCAAATAAAATCACCATCCATAAAGAATTTATATTTAGAAAACTTTATTCTTTTTATTTTGAACAATATCTGCAAAGTATTGAGTCAAGTCCAATGTCTAAATCTATTAAACCTTGCTTATACCCTGCGTCTAAATTTATTAATTCATCTATAATTTTTCTTAATTCTTCTTTTGAAAAGTATCTAGCTTGTTCAGAATATTTTCTTGTTAAAAACATTTGATTAGGTTTTAAGTTCATACTTTCTGCTAAATTTGTTTTATATTCATTAGATATTTTTACTATATATAACTTTTTAAAGTGATTGTACAGTGTTATTAATATCTTCTGAACTGGTTCTTTATTATATTCTAATTTTTTTAATATTTCTAAAGCTTTGCCTACATTTTTTGCACCTAAGCAATCTGTTAAATCAAATATTATAGCTTGTATTTGTTTTATACATAATTTATCTATGCTTTCTTTTGTTATCGTTCCGCCTGGTCCTGCATATTCTATAACTTTCCTTAATTCATTTATTAGCTCTTGCATTCCGCTTCCACAGCATTCTACTAAATATCTTGCTGTGTTTTCGTCTATTTCTACTTTATATGCCTTTGAAAGCTTTTGAATATTGCTAACTAATTGTGGTAATTTTAAAAGTTCAAAATTTGTTACCTCCCCTAATTTGTTTATAGTTTCATATAATGAATTTTTTTCTGGTTCTTTTTCTATAAAAATTAGTTCTACTGAATTATTTATGTATTCGATATTTTCTTTTATATAATCTTCTATTTTTTCTGTTAAAGTCTTACTAGCATCACTTGCACCGTTTCTTATTCTTTCTTTTACTGGTACTTTCGTCCGATTCTTTTGCCACTTTTTTACTTGTTCTTTTTTCTTTTTTAAAAAGTCCTGTATCTTTTGCTACAATAAGCTTTTTATCATATCCGAATGCTGGTGTTTCCAAATCAGAAATAAGAGAATTAATATTTGTCTCATCTAAGGAAATATAATTTATTCCCTTAATTAATTCTCCAAATTCCTTTTTTATTTTTTTTACTTTATTTTCTAAGAAGTATTCCTCTTCTCCATAAAATAAATAAACTGACATAAATTCCTCTTTTCGGTTTTATTTGATACTAAGATATTGCATTTTCTAATTATTTTATTACAATAACTTAGTAAAATTACTTTTTATAATTAATACCTAATATTTGTCCTATACAATTTTTATGCTTAAATTACTTCAATTTATCTTTTCCTTGAAATATTATTCTAAATATTTCAGCTACACTCCACGCTTGTGCGGGAGAACCTTTTGCAGCATACGGTTCTTCAGAATCATATAATTCACTTATACTCCCCACAACACAGTCACTATAGTAAAACTCATTTTCAAATACTTCTTCTACTTCATCTACAAATTTATTATATGCTTTCTGTAATCTTGCTTTTTTCTTCTCATCTGTTTCTGCATTTACTATATTAACAAATGAGTCAAAATATAATCCAAGTAGCCATGGCCAAGTTATACCTTGATGATAGCTTGTATCTCTTTCATATACTCCGCCTTTATATATACCTACATAATTTTCTTCATCTGGAGCTAATGTTCTTAAGCCTTTTGGTAATAATAATTTTTTAGTTACTGTATTAAACATTTCTTTTGCAACTTCAGATGCTGGATCTATTATTGGATGTGTTAAACTTAAAGCAAATAATTGATTTGGTCTTACTTTTTCATCACCTAAAACATCATATAAAGATTTTTTATTTTTATTATAGAATTTACTATTAAAACTTTCTTTACATTTTTCAGCATATTCTTTATATTTCTTCGATAAGTCTGTATCATTGTAAATCTCTGTTAAGTTTGCCATTATCATTAATGCATTATACCATAAGCTGTTTACTTCAACAGCTTTTCCATTTCTAGGTGTTACAACATAGTTCCCAATTTTTGCATCCATCCATGTATTTTGTATATTTGGTGTTCCAGAGGATATTAAATAGTCACTGTCTAAATGAATATTATTTCCATCTACACCAATACCTGCAATGTATGCTTCTATAATTTTTATTAAAGTTTTATACATTCTTTCTTTTATAAATTCATAGTCATTTGTATAACTCAAATATTTCTTGACTTGCTCAAAAAGCAAAAGTGATGCATCTACGCTATTATATAATGGTCTATTATCATATCCAGAATATCCATTTGGAACTAGTCCATATTTAGTATCTCTAATACATGTTAATAATACCTCTCTTGCTTCTTTAAACCTTTTTGACATTAGTAGAATTCCCTCAAAAGAAATTAACGTATCTCTCCCCCAATCTAGGAACCATGGATATCCTGCAATTATTGTATATAAAGCAAAGCTTGGTCTATATGCTACAAAATTATCTGATGCAATAATATAGTCTCTTACAAGTTCTTCTTTTCCTTTTACATTTTTATTTTCTAATAAATTAGATTCATATAAAAGTCCAGAAATTCTGCTTATTTCTTTATTTATTATATCTTTAGCATCTAATTCTTCTATATTTGCTTCTAATGAGCATGTAAAAGTAATACATTTTTGCTCATTTGGCTCTAAATTAATTTCATATCTACCTGGAACCGCAAGATTTTCTAGTGCATCTAAGCCTCTCTTTTCTTCTTCTATATAATACATATTTTTAAATGTATCATTGTCATGTTTTATGTAGTTTCCATCTGAGCAATGCAAATACACTGGTGTCTCCGATTTTCTGTCTATTATAACTTTAACTTTATTCTGGTCAATTTGTTCTTGTAAATCAAAAGTTTTATCAAATGTTGTTGTATGAAAATCTCTAAAGTTCATTACTGGTGTTAAAACTAAGGTTGTTGGATATCCAATATTTTCTATAATATAAAGAATAGTTACTGTATTTTTTCCATATTCCATACAAATCATTTTCTTTATTAAAACGCCTTTTACTTTATATGTAAATATTGGTATATACTTTTTTTCAAAACTTTCTAAATATTTATATCCTTTTGTTATATAGTCTTTTCCTATATTAGAATATATTGGTATGTCCTTTCCATTTATTCTAATTGCCTCATCAACTTTTGATAATATTACACTTCTTCTAGCTGGCGGTGTTAACGCTGCAACTAAAAGTCCATGATATTTTCTTGTGTTTATACCTATTATAGAAGAACTCGCATATCCTCCTATACCATTTGTTATAAGCCATTCTTTTTTTAGTCCATCTTCAAAACTTATTTGATCTTTTGTGTATTTCAATTTTTTCCTCCTATTTTTTCTTAGTCGTTACTTTTTTAGTTTCTTTATTTTTTGTTTTTGTATCTTTTACTTCTTTATCTTTTCCTTTTGCTTTTTTCTCTTTTTCCTGTAACTTCTTTTCAGCCTCTTGTATAGATTCTATTCTATCTTTATATTTTTTAAAGAATTTACTTTCATCTCTTTTAGGCTGTCTATTTTTGCTTGTATTCTTTTTATTTTCTTTTTGTTTCTTCTTTTTGCTATCTTTTAATGATTTTTTAGCATCTTTTAGTCTATCATTTAATAACATATATTTCGTATCATTTTGCATATCTTTAAATTTTAAGTCATCACATATTAATTGAATTATTGATGCAGCAATTGCATCTGGATTATGTCTTATAAATTCTCCACTAACATATGAAATTTCTCTTTGCATTAAGTTTACACCTTCTGCTTTTGCTTTTGATGCATCTATTTCTACTAAGTCTTGACCTCTCATGTTATATTTACGTATAAATTCAGGTGTAAGTTCTCCTGTATCATAAATACAATAATCTATAACACCTTTACCTGCATGTTCATTTATTATTCTAATATGATCTGACAATGTATAATTATCTGTTTGTCCTTGCTCTGTCATAATATTGCTTACATATATTTTAAATGCTTTACTCTCTTTTATAGCCTTAGAAACACCTTTTACTAACAAGTTGGGGATAACATTTGTATATAAGCTTCCAGGTCCTATAACAATTGCATCGGCCTCAGCTATAGCCTCCAATACTCCTGGTGCCGGCTTACAGTTTGTTGGATTTATAAATATTCTGTTTATTTTACTAACCTTCTCATTTACCATATCTGGTATTTTTTCTTTGCTTTCTATTACTGTTCCGTCTTCTAGTTCTGCACAAATTGTAATTGGCTCTAGTGTTACAGGTAAAACTTTTCCTGTCATGTGTAAAATTTTATTTGTCTTTTCTATTGACTGTGTAAAGTCCCCATAAACATCCTTCATGGCCTTTAAATATATATCTCCAAAGTTTAAAGAATTTAATCTTTGCTCTGTAAACTGTAAGTTTAGTAATTTTTCCATATCTTCTTCATTTTCTGCTAGAGCTACCAAACTTTCCTTTATATCATTTAAAGGCAATGTATCTAACTCTCTTCTTGAATCTGTTTTCTTTTCTCCATAGTCTGATATTGTAACAATTGCAGTTATATTGTCTGTATAATTTTTTAAACCTTTTAAAACCGAATTTAATCCGCTTCCTCCGCCTATTGCAACAATTTTAGGTCCTTGATTATATACTTTTTTATTAAATATTAACGAACTTACTTTAGCTTTTTTATCTAATTCTCTGCTGTCCGATTCTTGAACTAATAATTCTAATGTTCTTTTTTGCATATGAATTATTCCTAAAATTACACACACAAATCCAACAACAAATATTCCTATTATTATTGCTATCTCTTTAAAATCGAATGTTTTTGCTACTAGTATTCTAGCCATTCCATAACAAGCTAAAACTATTCCAACTACTAACAATAATATCCATCTTTTCATTTTTGTACTAGATTTAAACCATCTAAAAAATCCCTTCATTTTTATTCCTTCCTTATCTTATTTTATAGTACTTTATTCACCTATTATTTCTACTTCTAATTTTATCTTTTTACCTGTTTTTTCATATACAATTTCTTTAACATGTTTTATTAAGTTTATAACATCTTCAGCAGTTGCATTGTTTTTATTTATAATAAACCCTGCATGTTTTTCTGAAACTTGAGCTCCTCCTATTGTATATCCCTTTAGTCCACATTCATCTATTATTTTTGCTGTAATGTAGTCCTCTCCTCTTTTAAAAGTACTTCCTGCACTTGGATATTCTATCGGTTGTTTTTCTTTTCTACTTTGTAAATTTTCGTCTAGTTTATTTTTAATATTTTCTTTTGTATCTTTATGTAATTTTAAATTACATTCTATAATAATGTAATCTTTATCTGAAAATAGGCTATGTCTATAGGAAAAATTACATTCTGAATTTTCTATTACTACTATATCGTTTTTTTCGTTTAAATATGTTACATCTTGAATTATATCTTTAAATTCCCCTCCATAAGCTCCTGCATTCATTTTTATTGCTCCACCTATTGTTCCTGGAATTCCTGATGCAAACTCAAATCCTCCGACTTCATTTTTTAAAAGTATTTGTGCTAATTTCCCTATAGGCATACCTGATTGTACATTTACTATATACTCATTTTCGCTATTTTGTTTAATATTTATCTCTTGTAAATTTATTTTTAAAATTATACCTCTATAGCCATTATCTTTAACTAGTAAATTGGTTCCATTTCCAGTTAATTTTAGAGGAATATTATTTTCTTTTGAAATATTTACAACTGTTTTTACCTCTTCTAAAGTATTTGCTGTAATAAATATATCTGCTGGTCCACCAATTTTAAAGGATGTGTGTAATTTCATTGGTTCTTCAAATTTTATATTAGTAAGTGGTAATTTTTCTTTTAAAATTTGTTTTATATTTGATAATTCCATATTTTACCTCCTACCAAAATTATATGGAATATTTACTTTTACATTAATAAATTTTATCATTTTTGAATAAATATTACAAGATGTAAGAAGAATATTAAATAAAAAGCTTGCAAAAAATGTAGAATATTGTATAATTATGTTATATGAATTTAAAGGAGGATATTTTATGTTTTGTAAACAATGTGGAAGACCAATAGATGACGGTCAAGAACTTTGCGAAGATTGCAAAGCAAAAATGGGAGTAGGAAATAATCAAGAGGCAAACTCAAATAATTTTCAAAGTAACGACGGACAACCAAATAACATGAATCAAAATTTTAATAACCAAAATTACAATAATAATCAAAACTATAACCCAAATTATAATAACGGACAAAATTATAATCAAAACCCTCAAGCAAAATCAAAAATTGCTGCTGGGCTATTAGGTATCTTTTTAGGTAGTTTTGGTGTTCATAACTTTTATTTGGGATACACAGGAAAAGCTGTTGCTCAATTATTAATTACATTATTAACATGTGGTTTTGGTGCATTTGTTTCTAGTATTTGGGGATTAATTGAAGGTATATTAATTCTTACTGGAAGCATAAATGTAGACGGTAATGGTGTACCTCTAAAAGACTAATGAACAAATTTGAAAATTAGGTTATTATGAAAAATAGAACTAAAAATATTTTAATTTTACTTGTTTTAATTTTATTCTTATTATTTATATTAAACGTACCAGTAACATGTATTTTTAAATCTGTTACTGGTATTTCTTGTCCTTCTTGTGGTATGACAAGAGCCTTTTTTGCTATATTGCAGTTTAATTTTATAGATGCCTTTTTCTTAAATATTTTAAGTATACCTTTATTTTTATTTATTGTTATTTCCGTAATTATTATGATTATAGAAATATTTAGAAATAAATTTGAATATGTTCCTAAGTTACTTAATTTTTTAAGTAACTATTGGTATGTTTTTATAATATTATTAATTTTAAGTTTTATATGGAATATATTTTTTAATCCATATTTGTAAGTAAAACAAATTATGAATAGCAAAAAGGTATAACTAAAAAGATGTATTAATATTTGTTAATACATCTTTCTTTATTTGATTTTTCTATCACTTTATTTTTACGCGTAAGCTTTCTAACTTAATTTAAGTTAAATTTAACTTACTTTATTTTACTTATTTTCATTTTATTTAATAAAATCATAATAAATATTTCCAGTTTGTAACTTGCATCCCTTATATTTAGCCATTTCAGATACTGTTACTAACTGATAACCTTTATTAATTAATTCTGGTACTAATTTCTCTACCGCATCTGCAGTAGAACCATAAATAGAATGCATTAGAATTACTCTTCCATCTAAGCTTTTATAGCTTCTTATTTCTTTTAATATACTATCTACATTTCTAGATTTCCAGTCTAAAGTATCTACATCCCAATTGATTAAAGGATAATCTAATGTTGCTTTTACTTTGCTGTTTGCATTTCCATACGGTGGTCTAACTAATTTTAATTTTTCTCCTAAAGTGTTTTCATATACTGCTGCAGCAGAATTTATATCATCTTGTATCTCTTTTTCTGATAAATTATTCAAATTTTTGTGTGCATACGTATGTGATCCAACTTCACATCCTATTGCTTTTTCTCTTTTTGTTATATTAGGATAGTTTTTCATATTTATTCCTAGGTCAAAAAATGTAGCTACAACTTTATGTTTTTCTAGTGTATCTAAAATTCTGGATGTTGACATTGGATTTGGTCCGTCATCAAAAGTTAGTGCTACCATTGGTTTATTAGGATCTATTTTTCTATTATTATCTATTTTAATTTCTACATCATGATGTTCTATTGGCTTAGGTTTGTCTTTACTCAAATATTCTGAACTTACATATGCAATATTTTTATTATATTTAATTTTACTCCAACCGTTTTTTCCTATTTCTATACGATTTACGCTATCTCCATAATTTAATGTTCCTATTTTTTTAGCATGTATGCTATCACAGTCTCTAACATTTACAGTAGCTAATGCATATACAATTTCACAAACTTCTGTAAATTCTTCATTTTCTTTAACCTGATTGTTATTAGTATTTTCTCCTTTATTTTCTTTATCGGTAACATTTTTATTTTCGTCATTCTTTTCATTACTCTTATTATCGTCTATTATAATAATTTCCTTATCACTACTATTTTCTGTATTGCTGTTTTCTTTTTCTCCATTGTTAATGTGCTCATGTTTAGTAAAAATAGTCTTTGTACTAGTTTCTTTAGAAATATATGTAGTATTATTAAATTTTAAAACAACCGCAACTATTGCAATTATTATAAGCAACACAATTCCAACTGTTATTGCAACTTTTAATTTGTTTAGCTGTCTCATTTTCCTTTCTCCTTTTATAATTATGTATATATAATAATACCATCATCGACAAAAAAAGACAAGATACTTTTAAGTATAAGTTAAGTATAAGTTTTGTATTGGTTTATTTTTTTCTTAATAAAAATTCTTATATTATATCTTTCAATTTTCCACAACCTATTTTAAATTTTCTTTTTTCAATTAATTGTTGTTTTAATATTTTTTGCAAACTAGTATTTTCTTGTAGTTCGTTATAATTATCACACTCTTGCACATTAAAAACAAAATTTAGAATATCTTTAGTTGCATCAGGTCCATCTTTTACTTCAAACAATTTATAAAACTTAGCAATATTAGATGTTTTATTTATAATAGAATTTACTTGATTGCTTAATAGCCACGAATCGCAATAATATTCTATGTTTTCTAAATTAAAATATTTTCTTATTTCTTTCTTTGAATCCTTAATTGAATTTATTACTTGTTCTTGTTCTAATTTACTTCCAGATGGTATATGTATTCTTATATAATCTTTATAACTTTCATATTGCAACCTTCCAACTTCAATTAATTTTGTATTAATAAAATATGCTGCCCAAATCATTTGCGAAATTCTAATTCCGTCTAATTTTCTAATATATATATCATTAGTTAAAGTTTCTTTTACTCTTTTCTTATGCAATTCTCTCTGCAAATTGTTAAAGTTTTTATCTTCCATGTTTTTATCATGTATCCTGTATCCTAGCAATGCTAATACACTTGTTACAAAAGGATTATAGTGTTTTCCAAATAACTCCACCATATTTTGTCTTTCCCAAAGAGTTTCAATTTCTACTGGTTTATTATTATATATAATATTGTAAACTTCTTCAGCTTTATTATTAAAATCATTAATTGAATTAATATCTTCGGCACATTTATAACATCTATTTCTATAGTCATTATTTTCTATTCTATAATATTCTAGTGCGTCATTTATATATTTTAAATTTATTTTCATAATTTCCCTCTTTCATATTTTCTTTTTAAATTATAACAATCTTCTTTTAAAAAAACAATTTTTTTATCAGTTTATATAAAAGAGATTAAAAACATTTATGTTCCTAATCTCTTTTATAACTTTCTTGCAATACTCTCTAATTTTTATTATCATTTTTATCTTTTAAATATTATTTCTAATAATTTTTCCTAATTCTTCATATTTATCTGTATATAAGTAATTTGCGTCATTTATAATTTGAATATTAGAATTATTAAAAGTAAAAAAACTAATTTATATTTTTATGTTAAATTCTAATAGCAATTTTCTAACATCTTCTGCTTGGTTTGCTATAATTCTTCTACCTTTTATACCCATTTTATTAGCTGTTTCATAATTTTCTTCTAATGGATCATCATCTATAAATAAACACTCTTCTGCCTTTAATTCATATCTATCTAAAAACAATCTAAATACTTTTTCATCTGGCTTTATCAAATGTTCATGTGCTGATATAATAATTCCTGTACATAATGAGAAAAATTCATCATTTTTAAAATATTCATATGTTAAATTAGCCATATTAGACAATACAAATAATTGATATCCCTTTTTCTTTAACTCTTTAGCTATTTCTACAATATCTCTATTAATTGCTTGCTTTTTATACCATTCATGTAAAAAGTTCTCTGTTAGTTTTTCATATTTAAATTCGTTTCTTTTATTTATTACTTCTATTGTTTCATCATTAGTAATATTCCCTAAATCCATTAACTCCCATTCTGGAGCATGAAATATTTCATCATATATGTATTTTATTTTTTCTTCTTTTTTAGTAAAGTTATTAATAATTTGCTTTTGATTATAATTTATAATTACATTTCCTAAATCAAAAATTATATTTTTTATCATTTTTTCTTCCTCTCAATCTATAATACTTTATACAATTTTGTTTCAATATTTTTCCTATCGCCTTCGTCTTGTATATCTTTTAAAATAAATTTATCATATCCTCTTTTCGCCAATATCTCGTAAGCATTCCATACATTTTTTGGGATATCCATCTTTATTTGCCAACCTTTTTCATAAAATAATTTCATTCTTTGTATATCACCAACTAGAACATTAACCCATTCATTCCCATTTTTTTCATAATATTCTTCACAAGTAATATTTTCAGAATGAATTATAACCTCATATTCTGGCATTATCTTTTTAAAAGCTGCATAAGCCCTCTTTTCGTCATACGGTTTGCATACAACAATACATGATTTTATATCTAATTTTTCATTTTCTATTAATCTTTTAGAAAATCTAAAGTTGTCACCTGTATTTGTTGATTCTTTTTCTATATATATGTCCTTACTTGGTACTCCTTTTTCTATTGCAATTTTTGCAAATTTTTCTGCCTCTGTTTCATTCCATAATTTATACGTAACTTTCCCTAGACCTCCTGAAAATATTAATTTATTAGCATATCCTTTTAAATATAATTCTGATGCAATATTTGCTACATTGGTATCCATCGTTCCTAATCCAATAATACAGTCTGCATGTTTTAATTTGTGATGCATTTTCATGTAATTCCATAAAACTTGAATTAATTCTATATCTTCCATAAATTTTAAATTCCTTTCGTATTAGTTCAAATATTAGTTATTATATAATATATAATTTCAAATTACTAGTAACCACGTAAAAATAGCAGATAATTTCTTATCTGCTATTTTTATGGCTCCTTTGCGAGAAATGTTACCTAAAAGTCTGTCGCAAAAAAGTTACTTATTTCCGTTTCTAAATTAGTTATAGCAATATATTGCAAGAATTGTATGTACAAGTTGGCAATTTTTTGCTACAACTGTTGTTTTTTATTTAACATAATTTTTTAGGTATTGCAAGAAGCTATTTAACTTTTTTTATAAATAGAAAATTAAACGATTCTTTTCTTCCTGTCATATTTTTAATAATAGTATCATAATCAAATGGAATACCTAGTTGTTCATCACCTATTTTATTGGAATTAATTACATAAAAATTGTCTTTTTTGTCTATATCACTAATTACTAGATAATGTCCATTCTTAGAAAATGTTAAAGGACTTGTCTCAGATGGACCGACATGAATTATAGCCATATTTCCTTTTCTTATCAAATCAATAACTTTTTGCTTTTGAATATTTGGATTTGAAAAGTCTATTTTTACAATTTCATATGTAATATTAAATTTATCTTCTTCTATTAATCTCTCTATGCAATATACTATACCTTTATCATTTATACCTTTATTTCTTAAGTACGTTGTATCAAAATTAGCATTCTTATCAAACAGTATTCTTTTAGCTATATCTATTGGATTAACTTCAAATCCATAGTTTATTAATATATTTGCAATAGAAGTAGGTCCACATCCATATCTTTCTAGACTCCAATCTAAATCTGTTAATTTATCTATTTCTTTTAGATGAAAATCTCTTTGTTTATATCTTATTCTACCAGTATTCAATATGAAAAGCCTCCTCAAAATTACTTACTTGCAATATAATATAGAACTGTCATTGTATAATAAAAATCTTCTTGTTTAAATTCTTCTTTTAATTCACTTAATAATTCTTCCATTTCATTTTTTACTTTTTCTGATACATTATCTTTATTTATGGCACTTCTAAATCCAATAGAGCTGTCAAAAAACTTTAATCTCTGTTCAAGTGTTTTTCCGGTAGTATCACTAACTGAATAATATAATTTTATATTATTATAGTTATTTTGAACTAGATAATTATAAACTTTCTTACCTATATACCTATCAGTATATCTAGTTACCTCTTGTTTTATCATAATTTCTTTTTCATATAAATTAAATATTCTTTGTAATAATTTATTATTATCTGGATAACAAAATTTAAAACTATCATCTGGTACCTTAATTATTATTATTCCTCTATCTGTAAGCATACTTTTTAACTTTTTAAAAACAATTTGTGGCTTTTCTAAATGTTGCAAAACATATGATAAATTTATAATATCATATGTTGAATCATCATTTAAATCATCAATGCTTTTTAGTTCAAAATTGTATTTTTTATTTCCTTGAAAATTAATTTTTGCTTCTTTTATTGCATAGTCATCTATATCTATTCCTACAATTTGCGTAATGTTATCATATTGATCAAATAACATCTTCGTTTTAAAACCATTTGAGCATCCTATATCCAATACTTTTAAATCACTATATTTTAATATTCTAGATTCATTTAGAACATACTCATCAAAGTGTTGATTTCCAATAGCTTGTTTTTCGAGTTTATTTAAATTCCAATTATTACTCATATCTTTATTTCCTTAATTAATAATTTTAATATATTTTTAATTTTCCATTTATTTTCCTCTTATTTTTATTAATATTATTTAATACCTTTATTTTATCAATCCTCCAGAGCAATGAAGTTCATAAATCAATTTGTTATCCTTATATATTTGTTCTATTCCATCAAAATTTTCTATAGTTCCATTGGTCTTAAATGTATAAAAATATCCATTGTTTTCAAATTGACTTATACCTCTAACAGGAATAACACTTTTGTCTTCTCCAACTTTCATAAGTGCTGGTCTTAAAGCATTATCCATTGCTTCCTCTCCAAGTGTATCATCAAATGTAACACCGTAATAGTTCATTCCCCATATAGGTTTATTGCTGTCACAATATACAACTTCTTCTCCCATAAATTTAGTACCACCAAAATATGTATCATGATATATGTATTTTTGGTTATCTATTTTTTCTTCATAATGATAATCTGATGAACCTACTCTGCTTGACTTGACTTTTTCTATTGTACTATTAGCATAAGTTGATTTCTTTGCTTTTATTAAAAAATCAATAAATGTATCATTTATAATATTTTCCATATCAATCATCCTCCAATTTTAATCATTAAATCACCTTTTTAATTATATCAATACACATTTAAAAGAACAAGTGTTTTTATTGAATTCATAAAAAAAGATTAGAAACATTTCTGCTTCTAATCTTCTTTATGGCTCCTTTGCGAGAGACGTTTTCGAAAAGTCTATCACAAAAAAAGTTACTTATTTCCGTTTCAAATATAGTTATAGCAATATATTGCAAGAATTGTATGTACAAGTTGGCAATTTTTTGCTACAACTGTTGTTTTTTATTTAACATAAGTCTATAGAATTTGCAAGAGTTTTATTCTTCAATTTTTTTGAATACACTTTTGTTCAAAATCTATTAAATCAATAATTATTAATTTTAAATTTCGATTTCATCTCCGTCATTTGGTATTATTAGATTTTTGATATTTTTATCTTTTGCTAATTCTCTTGCTGGTTTACTCATATGTGTTGCAACTATTTTTTTATTAAATTTATTACTAATCATTTCAATGTCATCCACTCCCATGTGAGCTTTATGTCTTTGAGGAAAAGACATATCTAATACTGCTATATCTGTGTTTTGAACAATTATATCAATGCTTTCGCAATATGTTGAATCCCCAGAAAATCCTATTGCTTTATTTTCTTTTCTAATTACATATCCATATGCTGGTTTCTGCTCTCCATGTTCTACTATATACGAATCAGCATAATAACCTTTCACTATTTCTTCATCTTTTAAATCATCAAATTCAATAAATTCAATTTTGGAATTATTTTTCCAATTTTCAAATGCACTAGCTTGCCCTGCTACATAATCATTGCCTAAATGTTCTATTATTTTTTCAGTTCCTTTTGGACAATATATTTTTGTTACTTTCTGAGGCTTATAAATATTTTTTAATAAGATAAAGAATGGCAAATCAAAAAAGTGGTCAGCATGTAAATGCGTAATTAATATTGCTTCTATATTATTTATATCAATTCCTTGCTCTGTAAGCGTTTTTAAAATTCCGTTTCCACAATCTATTAATATTTTTTCATCTACTAATGAACAAGCACTTCTTTCTTTTCCTATAATTGCTCCTGTTCCAACAAGTTTTAATTTCATTATTTTTCCTCCTTTTATTATTTTATTAATCCTCCAGAACAATGAAGTTCATAAATCAAATTATTATTTTTATATATTTGTTCTATTCCATCAAAATTTTCTATTGCTCCTGTAGTTTTAAATGTATAAACATATCCATTATTCTCAAATTTACTTATACCTCTAACAGGAATAACACTTTTATCTTCTCCAACTTTCATAAGTGCTGGTCTTAATGCATTGTCCATTGCTTCCTCTCCAAGTGTATCATCAAATGTAACTCCATAATAGTTCATTCCCCATATTGGTTTATCACTGTTGCAATATACCACTTCTTCTCCCATAAATTTGGTACCACCAAAATATGTATCATGATATATGTATTTTTTGTTATCTGTTTTTTCTTCATAATGATAATCTGATGAACCTACTCTGCTTGACTTGACTTTTTCTATTGTACTATTAGCATAAGTTGATTTCTTAGCTTTTATTAAAAAATAAATAAATTTCTCATTTATAATATTTTCCATATTAGTTATCCTCCAATTTTTTTATTCTTCAAATTTTGCAACATAATGTTGCAAATTTTATATAATTTTCTTTAAATCGTCTAACCATTCAAACCCTTCATTATCTAGTTCTTTTAATTCTTCTATTTTAAAATATCTTACTTCTTCTAATTCTTCTTGCTGTATTTGGCATTCATCTACATCTACATTTTTTCTAACATAATATACTGTAAAATGTGATTTTTCATTTGTATCCATACTTAAAAATTTAAACTCATCTTTCTTTAAACGAATACCTATTTCTTCAAATGTTTCACGAATTCCTGCATCGAGTGGTGTTTCTCCTAAGTCTACTTTTCCACCACATATTCCCCATTTGCTAGGATTAGCTCTTTTATATCTACTACGTTTCTGCAGTAAAATTTCATTTTCATCATTGATTATAACAACTCCAACAACTGATATATATAATATCCATCTGGTACATTATTAGGGTCACGAGCTTCTATATGAGTTAGTATCTTACCTGTTTTGTTTCCAATCCTGTCAACTAGTTCATGCTTTTCCATTTTATTTTTCCATCTCCCAACTCTTAAAATAAATACATTCCAAATTATCATTAAATTTTATTTCATAAATACCATCATAAGCTGTCATATCTTCTTCAAATAACCATTCTACAATTAAAACATTTTTATCAATAGCCAATATCTTAAATTCTATATTTTTTATATTTTGATTTTTAATATGTTGCCATTCCTGTTTTATTTCTTCAAATGTTGTATATGTTTTCATAAAGGGTGTCTCTTGATAGAATGTAGTTTTAGTAAATAAAGATATTGCTTTTTCTATATCTTTATTCCACCACGCTTCTTTTAAATTATTTAACCATTGTTCTGCAAATTTTCTATCCATGATTTAACTCTCCTCTTTAACTTTCGTTTCTACTTTATTTCCAAACTTTACATCTTTTGGATCATTTTGCTCTCGATAATAATTAATATAATCTACTGTGGCTTGTGGATTAATATCAAAGTAATACTTGCAAAGTTTTCTAAATGTTAGTAAAGTATCATCATTTTCATAAAATAATAATATATCTAACATCTCATCTAATTTTCTTTCAATCTGCATATTATCACTTAGGTTATTTCTTATAATATCTTCTATTTCATCTTTTATTATAACATATCTTTGTTTA
>ERZ1643251.1730-NODE-1730-length-24154-cov-4.518486_pt1 | contig 24154 bp, 36 predicted proteins | sample MGYA00579261_ERZ1643251 | MGnify/ENA primary metagenome ERZ1643251 (study PRJEB29033, sample SAMEA4952267) | chicken gut metagenome | biome: Broiler Chicken; feature: Gastrointestinal Tract; material: Caecum | place: Ireland | collected 2018 | study: Broiler... | reverse complement strand
ACCAACCGGCGAAGGTTTTGACTGCTGCTTGGTAAGCTGTCATGTAGATATACCTTCATAATGCAAGCTGATATACCCATCCATGCGATAAAATCGCTTCAATGTGGCTTCTTCACCGTCTCCGCAATTTGCCCATTCTCAACTTGGCTTTGTTATCTGGAAACGGGTACAAGCTCAAGCTCATAGTCCAGAGCGGCGGCAACCTTAAGGAGTGTGTCGAGTTGCGGGGTAGCCGCTTTGCTTTCAAGTCTGGCAATAGCAGGCTGTGCGAGGTTTGCGGCTTTAGCAAGCTCTCTTTGCGTAAGCCCTTTGGCTTTTCTAAGCTCTATAAGCTCGTCAATAATGGCTATGCACTTATCGGGCATGGGGCACACCCCCTACAGGCTGGGAACATTCGTAAAGGTGTTCCGGCGCTATATCTATATCATCGTTCCAAACAACGGTGCCGCAATCTGCTTTAGCCTTTAAGAAGAATGCAAGACTTTTAAGTTTGGCATATATGGGCTTATCCAGCAGAGGACGGGCGTTATAGAGCTTTTTAGCCCCGTCCGCAAATGTGATAAGCAAAGTATAGTCTTTCTGCGGTTGTACTTCTTTTACTACCCATGCAGGAGTATTCATGGCGTCTGTTCTCCTTTCTGCTATGGTGGATTGGTCTGGTCCCCCGTTTAGCGCAGAGGATCAATCTTAAATAGCGGTTCTTCGTTCATTGCCAATTCCCAGTTGGCTAAAAGCTCATCTTTGTGAAGTTCAGCCCAAGCAGCAATGTATTTTCTTTGTGCCTTTGGCATTTCACCTTCTTTAAGCTCCCCATCTAAAGTGAATGTTGCGTTATAACCTTGATATGTAGCGTGAAAGTGGGGCGGGTTATGCTCTCCATTGTTGTACATTCTGATGATAATACCCAAGAACATTGATATAGTCGGCATTTCGTTCATCTCCTTTGCTGTGATTGCATTATAACATATTCGTTATCAAATGTCAATAACAAATTTGTTATCGCTACGAATTATACCAACCGGCGAAAGTTTTGGCTACTGCTGCCCAGCAAATCAGCGCGTTGCACTTGGTTGATTGGGCAGTATACCGCATACCCAAGCCTTGATGGTTACGTAGGGAAACGGCTTGATCCTTTCTCTGCCCTAAAAGCCTATTCTGCCGGGAATTCGGCTCGCCCTATACTGGTAGGCTCCCAGTTTCCATCCTCTGTGGGGTAAAGCGTAAACTCGTATCCATTGTAATAAGTGCCATCGTCGGTAAACGCAAGAATATCCTCTGCGGCGCAATAGCCGCCGCTTCCTCCGAACAGCATTTGCGCGCCATACCACTCTTTCCCATAGCAATAATAGAAACGATATCTCCCAAGCGGGACATCTATTTTCTCGGTTTCGCCGGAGTGGAGGAACAGGGTAACCATTCGCTTGCCGGTAAGCAAATTGGAAAGCACGATGAAATAATAGTTCCCATCATTTGGAACGGAAACCGTGAGCGGCGCGAGCGCATCGGCCTGCGTATAATAGCGCGTAGTTCCGCTTGCCGGTAAGGGGGCCAATGTGCCTGTTGGCTGGAATGTGGGCGCAGGCGCGACGGTGGACACAGGCTTGGCCGTAGGCGTAGGAGATGGCCGGCTCGTTGGCGAAGACGAAACGATCGCATCTGGGACGGATGCATTTGTTCCCAGTCTAGAACTCGAAAACAGAATAATCCCGATTAATAAACCTACAACGCATACTGGAACCAAATAGGAGAAAACCTTTTTTGCTTTGGTAGCCGCCTTTGGAGGACAGGCCGCCTTCGGCTCCGTCTGGTTGGAGGAAAGATGCTCTTCTGGTTGCCTTTGGCTTGCAGCTTGTCCCGGGAGAAAAGGCTGCCCAGGAGCTTTTTCGATTTCAGCCGTTCTCAAGGAGCAGCACTGCGCCATCTTCTCTTCGATTGCGGGAAACCGATCTTGTACCATCGCGGCAAAGCCAACGATGACTTTTGAAACGGCGTCTTCCGATGCCATATCCATATCGTGCAGGGAAAGCAAAAGCTGTGCTGCGGTGCGCAGTGGGCTGTTGCGGGCAGAATAGGGCCTTGGGACGGCCATAACGGCGCGAAAGGCTTGATCGAAGCAGCCGAAAAATCCGAAGGAGATTTTAAGATAATCCGAAGAATCCCTGGGAATTTTGTAAACAGAAGCTAAGGAGTCAAACGCGCTTGCGCTGATACTTGCGAGATCGCCGAAGGAACCTGGATGCCTGGCGCATACAGTTTGATACAATACGGCGGCGGAAATGGCGACGGTGTCAAACGGATCCCAATCCACATCGAAAGAAGTATCGTTGTGAAGGAATGAAAGAACCGCCAATCCTCCTTGAACCAGCTCATAGCCCACAATGGCGCATGGAGATATGGAAGCGCTGGGAGCCGCCTCATGGTTTTCGCCGCTTGAATCGGCTGGGGCAGCGTCCTGCGCAGCCAGGATAGTAGGTTCCTGCGCAGCCTGGATAGTGCGCGCCTGCGCAGGTGGTGATGCAGGTTCCTGTGGAACTTGGCCGGACTCCTGTTCTGCGCGCTTCCCTCTTTTGTAGAGCGCGATACCGATGAGCGCGATGATGGAGGAAACCAGCAAACGACTGAACACTTCCGATGCGGGCAAGGTATATGTTGCGCCCACCGACATAGCACCGCAGCTTGCGCCGATCCATGTTACGATTGGAGCGATAATTGCAAATCCAATCAGCGCTTGGCCTATTCTTTTCATTGGAGCACCTCGTTTAATTTCGTATGTATAAAAATGAAATGCGCGCAGGTTTTAGTACCTTTAAAAGAGATATTACCCAAACTATTTTTCAATCTGTGCCACAGGAGCTTCGCTTTCCAGATCGCCCCTCAAAAAATGTAGAAGCTCATGCTCTACAGCTTCGTATTTCTTTTCTTCAGATAAGTCTTGATTAAGAACAATGCAATTTACTCCACCCGAACGTTTGCGGAACGCACGCACGCGCATCGGCATCTTTTCCTGCGTTATCCATACATCCAGCCATGGGACATATTCGCTCATTCCAGATCACGCTCCTTGTTCATGCGCCGAACGATTGCAACCACAGCCTCCAAGTCCTCTTTTTCCAACTTTGCCGAAGAAGAAAGCAAAACTCTCATCTTGGGATTTTTGTGAAGGTGCTCCAGCATTTCCTGTGCTTCATTGGAGGGTTCGCGGCCGAGAAGATAATCGAAGGATACATCGAAGTAGTCGGCAACTTTCTGGAGCTTATCAGCAGAGGGAGATGCTTTTTCCCATTTGACAATCGTGCCGCTTCCAAAGCCTAGCTCAGCCTCCAACTTAGGCAAACTTAGGCCTTTTGCTTTTGCTAACGCTCTTATTCTATCGCGCAATGTTTCCATACTCACTCATAATCATCTTCTCGATTCATCCTTTTTACAATGGTCACAACTGCATCTAAGTCAGATTTTCGTAATTTAGAGGACGAAGATAGCAAGACTTTCATTTCGGGATTTTTGTGTAAAAATTCAAGCATCTCTTCCACTTCATCAACGGGGGATCGGTCGAGCAAGTAATCAATAGACACACCGAAGTAGTCAGCTACCTTCTCAACTTTATCTATGGACGGCATAACGTCATTCCATCGACAAATAGTACCTTTCCCTAGCCCGATGGCCTTTTCAAGTGCATTCATCGAGGTCCCTGCATTTTTACAGAGTTCGTTTACTTTATCAGCTAGTTGCATAAAAGCAGCTCCTTTTAAAAAATACCGCAGATATGCAAAATAACTCTTGACAGTACCGCATATATGCGATAATATGAGAGCATAAAGAAACAATTACCGCATATTTCCTGCGGCGGTGTGGTAGCTGTATTGTAGCAAATATGCGGTAATTAGTCAACTACAAGATATGGAGGTGAATGCATTGTTGCTGGACAATATACGCTTTTTAGCTAAAAAGGCAGGTGTATCCATTGCGGAGGTTGAAAGCAGCGCCGGACTTGGCAAAAAAACGATTTGGCGGTGGGCAAAGGTTTCTCCGTCTGCTGATAAGCTCAAACGTGTAGCCGATTACTTTGGCGTAACTGTAGATGATCTTCTCCGCGAGCCAACTAATCAAGTGAGTTAGGCAAATAGCGTGCCATCATGCAACGCTTCATTAGGCAATCATCCCCCGTCAGTGCAAACGGGGGATGAGGAAGAATGTCGCAGCCGGTTTCTTCCGAATAAGAAGCAAGTTTTGTAGCAGTGTGCAATGCTTCACGATGCAGGCAGGGAGGGCGAGCAGTTACGAAAGGAAAAGGGCATGCCCCATACACAGCATCCCCTATTCCGCACATGATCTCCGTTGGGTTGCATCCAAGGTGTTCCGTGGTTTTCGGAACAGGGACAGAGTGTAGGACTGTTTGTTAGCCCAACAACCAATGGCGAATGTGCAACGCACCCCCATACGGTTCAGCGGTTGGTTTACCGCGGGAGACGAAGGGAACTTAGCAGGTGCTGAATAAGCTTCTCGCTCATAAACAACCGCCTCCTTCCACGGGGATAAAGCATTGCGCGGTGAAAGTAAATCGCGAATCCGCTCAGCCCTTTTGCATGGGACAAAGCGGCAAGCGCATAGGGATAAAGGAGAACGGAGATGAAACGATGCGCAGCCAAACAACAATACGCCTACCAGCTGAGCTGATGGAACGGCTTCGGCGAGAGGCGCAAGAGAAGGGATATACAGTGAGTGATTTAATTGTATTCATTCTTTGGGACTATTTTCGGAAACCCACTGTTCAAGAATAAATTCAATTTGCTTTGCGGCAGAACGCTTCTCTTTGGCAGCAACACTTTTGATTTTATCAAAAAGCTCAGTGTTCAAGCGCATGGTGAAGCGGGTGTATCCCTCGGGAGTGTACGGGTCACTTTTTGACATGCTGGTGCCTCCAATGCCATTTTGACACCATTATAAAGAAAAATGACCGAAAAATAAAGTCACTATATTGACACCAAATAAGTGACATGATAGAATTGGAACACGAAAGGAGTGGTGTCAAGTTGGTGAAAGATGAAAGGGCACGTTTTACATTTCGAATGCCCAAACAGTTAATTGAACTTATAAAGGAAAAGGCACACCAGCAAGGTGTCTCACTTAACGCTCTCATCCTGCAAATCCTGTGGGACTGGGCGAAAAAGCAAGTGAACGAACAATAAGGAGAAAGGAGGGACTGCTATGGAACAGGCAGGAGCGGGCGGCGAGCTTTCCAAGGAGGCCGTGCAGGCGATATTCGACATCCTGTGCGACATCTATTATCGCACCCGGCCGGGGAAGCAGCGGATCATCGTGCTGGACCGCAAAACGCCGGAGGAATGCGCGGCGGATGCGGCGCAAAGCGCGCAGGAGGAGCAATGAGGCCAAGCCCACGCGGGCATGAAAGGAGGAGCACGCCATGTACGTGCGGATGGACAAGCAGTCGTTTGTGCGCGGGATCCTAAACGCGCAAAGTGCGCGAAGGAAGCGCGCCGCGGCGAAGTATATCGAATACCGCAAGGCCATTGCCGAGCGGATGCGCCGCGGGCAATGGCGCACGCAGAAGCCAAAGGAGGCAAAACCATGAACTATTTCGGATTGATTTTCAGCTTTACGTTGCCGGGCATTGCGCTGGGCACGCTTATAGCCCTTGCGCTGGTGCAGGCGGCAGGGGCGCGGCGCAGGGCAAAGGCGCAGGAGCGCAGACAACGGCCGCTTTATAACGAGCGGTTGAAACGGGAGGAATGGGAATGAACAGGAAAGTCGGAACGGAAAACGCCCGCTGGACCGGGAATCCAAAAGCGGGCGCATATCCAAAGAATCTAAAAACAGCATAGCAGAGCGCGGAGGAAAAGTCAATGGAAAATGAGCGGGAAAGCGGCGAAGCAAAGTTTGCGATAACCGATGACCGAAGCGCGGAATGGGCGCTGCGGAAGATCCGGGAAATCTATGCGGAGCGGGACCGCCTTGTGGAACTGTGCAACCTAGAGATCGAGGCCTATAACGAAAAAATCGAAGCGTTTGATAAAAAGGCGGACAGCGACGCCACGTATCTGAAGCTGCTGCTGGCCGAGTATTTCGCAACCGTGCCCCACAAAGCAACCAAAACGCAGGAAAGCTACAGGCTGCCCTCCGGCACGCTGCGCCTAAAGCGGCCAGCGCCGGAATACAGGCGCGATGAGGCGCTGCTCATGCATGCGTTTCCGGAATTCGTGGAAAACCGGCCATCCTTCCAGTGGGCGGAGTTCAAAAAAACGCTGCGCATCGAGGAGGAAAACGGGAAAAAGATCGTGGTTTGCGCGGAGGATGGGCAGGTGGTGCCGGAAACGGCATTGCAGCTTATTGAGCGCGCGCCAGAGTTTGTGGTGGAGGTGTGACATGGGAAACATGGCATTGTATGAGAAATACAGAACCGTCCCGCCCGAAGCGCAAAAGAAGATAGGCGGCGGACGTTTGAAGGGCATGACCGATATCAACCCCATGTGGCGCATCAAGTGCCTAACAGAAGAATTTGGCATGTGTGGGATTGGATGGAAGACTTCAATTGTGCGCCAATGGCTTGAACCGGGCGAGGGCGGGCAGTGCGCTGCGTTCTGCAACATTGAATTGCATGTAAAGGTCGGCGATGTGTGGAGTGAGGCAATCACGGGAACGGGCGGCGCAATGTACATTGCAAAAGAAAGCAATGGCCTGTATGTCGATGATGAAGCGTTTAAAAAGGCGTACACCGACGCAATTTCTGTTGCCTGCAAGGCGCTTGGGTTCGGCGCAGATGTGTATTGGGACAAGGATGCAACGAAGTATGCGCAGCGTACAGAAGCCCAGTGCGCTGTAAATGGCGATAATGAAGCAAGCGCAGAGCGCGGGCGGCGTTTGGTGGAAATCAAACGGTTGTGCCCGGATGAAACAAAGCTGAGCAAGGCATGCGTCCGGAAATTCGGGAAGAACATTGCACAGTTGAGCATTGACGAGCTGGATGAGATTTTAGCCCTGCTGGCGGTGAAAGACAATGCGTCTGATCGCTGATGCGCCGCACGCAAGCGTGGACATGCTGACGGGCGATGCGGTTCTTTCGCTCCGAATCGCGCCGGAATCAAAGCGCATGCTGAGTGAGTTGAAAACGCTCGCTGACAGCAAGCTTGCTGTAGATGTAAAGAAGTACAGGCCGAGACGTTCGCTTGACGCAAACGCATATTTGTGGGTTTTGTGCGATAAGATCGCAAGCGCAGTGGAGAGCACGAAAGAGCTGATTTACATTGAGCTGGTACGGCGGGTTGGCAAATTCGCAATTGTTGCGGTGCGTGAGAAGGATGCGGATGAGGTCATTCACGGATGGAGCTGCCGGGGGCTTGGGTGGTTTGCCGAAATCATGGACGGCTGCAAGATAGACGGGTGTGTGCGGGTGATGTTTTTCTATGGTTCATCGGCCTATAACACGAAAGAAATGTCTCGGCTGATCGATGAAGCAGTGCTTGAAGCGAAGGAGCTTGAAATTGATACCGCAACACCCGATGAAATCGCGCTGATGAAAGAAAGGTGGAATGATGAAAAGCAGGCGAACAAAGGCGCTTGAAATACCGCAGCGGGTGAAATATGCGGTGTGGGAGCGCGATGAAGCGCGGTGTATCCTGTGCGGTTCACAACATGCTGCGCCGGAAGCGCACTTTGTCCCACGTTCAGCCGGAGGGCTTGGGATAGAAGAAAACATCGTAACGCTATGCCGCAGTTGCCACGATGCATACGATCAGAGCACTTTCAGAAAACCGCTTGGAAAACGGATTGAAACGTATCTTTGCGGGAAGTACCCGGAATGGGATAAAAGCAAGTTGTATTACAGAAAGGAAAACGAATGAACAAGGTTATTTTAATCGGGAATCTTACGAAGCCGCCGGAGCTGCGCACGACCGGCAGCGGGACAAGCATATGCACGTTTTCAATCGCTGTGAACCGCAAGTACAGGGCGCAGGATGGGAGCCAGAGCACGGATTTTTTTGAAATTGTTGTGTGGCGCAAGCTTGCAGAAAACTGTGCACGGTGGCTTGATAAAGGCAAAAAGGTTGCGGTCATAGGAGAACTGCAAACCCGAAGCTATGAGGCGAAAGACGGTTCCAGACGGCATGTGACAGAGATTGTTGCGGATGAGGTGGAATTCCTTACACCGAAACAGGATGCAAACGGATTCGTTGACGTGGATGATGAGGATTTGCCTTTTGAATGAGGTGAAAAGGAATGCCGAATCGGATTATAAAAGAGAGCATGTGTACAAGTGAAAAGATCGCTTCTCTTTCAGATTTTGAGTTTCGGCTATGGGTTGGGCTTATAACACAGGCGGATGATGCTGGGCGCGGGGACGCCCGCCCGGCAATCATAAAGGGCCGTGTGTTTCCATTTCGGGACAGGCTCTCCATCAAAGACATTGATGCTGCGCTCCAAGCATTGGCGGCAAAGGGCTGCGTTTCTCTCTACACGGTGGACGGGAAACCCTACTTTTTGTTCCCCGGGTGGGTCAAGCATCAAAGGGTCAGAGATTGCAAGCCAAAGTATCCAGAACCGCTTGAAGCGGAGAATCATGCCGCAGTTTTACAAGCTGCTGCAAGTTGCGGCGAGTTGCGGCAAGATGCGGCAAGTTGCAGCCTAGAATCCAATCCGAATCCCAATCCGAATCTGAATCCGAAAGAGGGCGCTAAAGCGCCCAACGCGCACGCGCATTTCACCCCGCCAACAGTCGCAGAAGTACAAGCATATTGCGATGAGCGCAAAAACGGCATTGAAGCATCCCGTTTTGTTGACTTTTACGCCTCAAAGGGCTGGAAGGTTGGAGCGCAGACAATGAAAGACTGGCGCGCTGCGGTGCGTACCTGGGAGCAGCGGCAAGCGGATGAGCGAAAGGGAAAATCCGGCACGATACGCAAGGCGCATAACCACCACCAGCGCACTTACACCGATGCGGACTTTAACAAGATCGGCATCAACCTTGACTAAGGAGGCCGTATGAGCAAAACACAACGGGAAAAGGGGAAACGCGGCGAACGTGAGGTTGCGGAGCTGTTGCGGCGCTATGGATTTGCAGGGCGCAGGACAGCGCAATATTGCGGCAATACGGGTGATGCATCGGATGTAGTAGGCATGGATGGCGTGCACATTGAGGTCAAACGCTGCGAGCGCACGGAGATCGGCAAATGGATGGCACAGGCAGTACATGATTGCGGTGATAATGTGCCGATTGTGTTCCACCGTAGGAGCCGTGAGGCGTGGCTTGTTACACTCAACGCAGAGGATTTTTTGAAAATAATTACAGGAGAAAAGCAATGCTGAACGAACTGTCAAAGGAAATTCATAAAAATGCCGCTGAACACGGCTGGTGGGACGAAGAACGGGGGTTCCCGGAGATTGTTGCGCTTTGCCACTCGGAGTTGTCGGAAGCGCTAGAGGAATACCGAAACGGGAGAATGCCGGATGAAGTTTATCGTGAAAATGGCGGGAAGCCGGAAGGGATCGCCGTTGAGATGGCGGATTGCATGATCCGCATATTGGACTGGTGCGGCAAAGCGGGTATCGACATAGGCGCGATCATGCGCGAAAAGTGCGACTACAACCGCACGCGGCCATATAGGCATGGTGGAAAAAAGTGTTAAGGGGTTGCCATGGCTGACTATGCGAACAAAGCGGTCAAGGAAATCGTGGTTGTATTGGCAGGCTGCATCGGGTATGCGGACACGCTCAAAGGGCTGGAATTCCGGAATAGCAAAAAAGCACGCAGAAGTTTAGCTGCGATGCAAAACCATGCGGAAAAAGCGCTTGAAGCCATCATGGAAGGGCTGGATACGGATCAAGTGCAGGGGATGCTCCGCTTTGCAAACAGCTGCAATTTGATGGCCGTGCCGAAGCACAATCCAGCCGCGCAGAAGGAGTGCTATATCTGCCCCGTGGATGCGTTTGACAGGCTTGTGCTCGAGCCCACGGGCGAATGTGCGTTTTGCATGAAGGAAGGCAGGGAAGTGAAACGGTGTCAGCGCCGCCGCGACCTTGCCGCTTGCGGAATCGCTGGGGAAACATCAACGGAATGCCCATACCAAGGGTGAACGCACGGGTCCGTGCGCTCACGGCAGGGTTTACCGGGAATGGGTGCGCATAGTGGCGGGTAGTTCCTCCTCTTTTTGCGCAAGCACTCCGGCGCCGGATTGCGGCGTGCAAGCAACCCAAACGTGCCACAGCAAGCGGGCGCCGGAGGCGCGGAAGGCCCAAAAGCCAGAGGCGCTGCGCTCAGTGGGCGGCGTCCTGCTTGGTTGGGTGCACGGTGCCTTTGGGATGATGGGGCGGGGCATACACGGTGGAGAGCTTGAGGGGGCCGCTGCCGGTGTTGCGGACGTTGTGCCAGGTTCCGGCCGGCACGAAAACGCCCTGGCCGGGGCCAAGCTGGCAGCGGTGGTTGAGCTGGGCCTCGCTGCTGCCCATGAGAACCTGCGCGCGGCCTGCTTCCACGCGGATCAACTGGTCGGTGTCGGGGTGGACCTCCAGCCCGATGTCCCCGCCGCGCGGGATGTGCATAACCGTCATTTGCAGGTGTTCGCCCGTCCAAACGGCGGTGCGGTAATTGTGGTTGGCCCGGGCAATGCATGCGATGTTGGCGCAAAACGGGGCGGGGCCGGAATCAGTGATGTGGGAACTGTTCATCCATGTGCTCCTTTCAGCGGTCGTTGTTCTACTCTATGCGCCGGGGGAAGAAAAAAGCATGCAGGGGACGCATTGCATTCGGGTATGTGGCAAAAGAAACGAAAGGGGGCATAAGGATGGCAAAGAAATATGCAGATCCGCAGAGCTATGAAGTGAAGCTTGAAAGGGTAATGGAGCGGCTTGGAGCAGAGAAATATGATTACGATTGGAGCCGCAGGGAATGCTGGGTTGAATTCTGGTACAAAGGGCAGCTTTATCGATTTTCACACAGCGTAGAGAATGCACAAAAGCATGGTGTAGACATACAGTATGGTTCGGATGTGTTTGCGCAGGTGGTTCTGTCGCTGGAAGACTTGGCGCGGATGGTAGAACGCGGCATTTATGATTTATCCGTATGGGTAGCGGGAATGAAATATCTGCCGCAAGCGCCGAGCATACCGATGTGTTTTGCAGCAATGCAATTTCAAAGCATCCCGGAGCATGCAAATGCAGTCCAGGAACGATACAGGAAACTTGCGAAGACTGCGCATCCAGACGCAGGAGGGAGTGAGGAACAGTTCGCCGCATTGCAGGCTGCATACAAACAGGCGATGGCGTATTTCGAGGAAAGAGGTGGAAAGCTTTGACCCTGGCGGACTTGAACCGCCTGCGCGTACTGCAGGGGGAGATCCGGCAGCTGGATGAAAAGGCGCAGGAACTGCGCGCGCGGGCGGAGCGGTTGACCTCCATGCTCAGCGGCATGCCGGCCGGGGCGCGCGAGCATGACCAGTTGGCAGGCATTGTAGCGGATTTGCTTGATAACGAGCGCCGTGCCGCTGCGCAAGCGCTGGAGCTCACGCGGGCCTGTGAGGAAGCAGAGCTGTGGCTTGCTGCTTTGCCGGAACAACAGAGGCGCGTTATGCGGCTTTACTATGTGGATGGGATAAGAACCTGGAAAGAGGTGGCGGAGAAAACGCCGTATAGCTATAGCCATACGAAAAGAATTAAGGCCGTTGCGCATCAAAAACTGGATTATGAGCCCCAATGAGCCCTTTCAACGTGCTAAAATAGTATCGTGAAGAAGTATAAGGGAGCGCCTCCATTCCACGGGGCGCTCCCGTTGCATTGCCGCCTGGGGCGTCTGCTCCAGCGCCGGGCGGCGTTATTCCTTTGGCTTGCAGGGGGCGCCAGGCGCGCCGTACTCCCGGCGCATGGCAGCTTCGGTGATCACCCATTGTTTGCCGAACTTTTGCACATCGGTGCCCTCGTGCAGCTTGCCGTAAACGATGGCCTTGCGCAACGTGCTTTCGTTGAGCCCCCAAAGCGCTGTGGCATCCCCGAAAGCGAGCAAGCCGTCAAAAGGCGTGGGCACCGGCGTTCCGTTTGCAAAAAGCTCGTCGCAGGAAAGGTCAACCGCATCGTTCCAGCTTATACCATAGCCGCCGGGATCGACCTGTACATCTTGAAAGAGCCTGGGATCGTGCAGCGCTTGAAACACAGGCCATTTCGTGCAGAGTGGTTTTATATCGTACCTCTTTGAAACGCCTTCGGCAAACTGCACAAGGAGCATGCCGTCTGCGAGCGGCACAACGGATTTTACTTTATGGAACATGGAACTTCCCTCCTTTGGGGAAAACAGTCCGCCTATTCGAGCGGAGGCAGTTTTTTGAAATTCTGGGTTTCCCAAATGGAAAGCAGATCGCTTTCATTCTGCGCGATCCATTCGGCAACCATGGCAAGCGCCCTCGGAGGGAGATCGCCTTCGATCATCTTTCTTGTTTTGATTTCCACAGCGCCCATATACTGGTTGTCATAAAAGGCGTGGATATGGGGCGGGTTGTGCTCAGCCTGCTGAAAATACATCTTGATGACCAAACCATAAAATCTGGCTAAAACCGGCATGCAGTGTCCCTCCTTTTTGTTGCATTTATTATATCACGATAACGTGATATACGCAAGAAAAAACGATTTTCATGAAATTAAAGCGTGCCGGCGCGTTTGCAATTTGAGGAAAGCGGGGGTGAAACGATGGCCGCACGGCTAACGGATAGGCAGAAGAAAAAAATTGTGGCGGATTATTTAGAGTTGGGCAGCTATCGCGCCACCGGGAAGAAAAACAGCGTTTCAGATGGAACGGTGAAGCGTGTTGTAGCGCAAAGCGGCGACTTTGCGCAAAAAGCTGCGCAGAAAAAAGAGGAAAATACCGCGGATATTTTAGCTTACATGCAAAGCCAGCGGGAGGCGGTATGCAGGATCATTGAGCTGGGGCTTGCGGTGCTGCCGGAAAAGATTAGAAACGCAAGGACGGCGTCCGAGGTTACAACGGCGCTGGGCACGCTGATTGACAAGTTTACAACATCGGAGGCCGGCAATGCTGCAAAAGGCGAGTTTAAAATTGAAATCGTTGCGCCGGAAGGCACGGACAAGGCCGGGGATCTTGCGGGATGAGCGCCCGGTTCGACCTTTCGGAGATGAGCGCGCCCCAGCGCGCGTTTTTCCTTTCCCGCGCAAGGCATATCTGCTATGGCGGCGCCCGCGGCGGCGGGAAGAGCTGGGCCATGCGCAAAAAGCTCGAGCTGCTTGCAATCAACTACCCGGGTATCAACATCCTTTTGCTGCGGCGCACGCTGCCGGAGCTGCGGGAAAACCATGTGATGCCCATGCTGCGCGATCTGCACGGCATTGCCAAATACAATGCAACGGATAAAACCTTTTCGTTCCAAAACGGCGCGCGCATCGTGGCGGGCTATTGCGCAAGCGAAGCGGATGTTTTCCGCTACCAGGGGCAGGAATACGACGTGATCGGCATGGAGGAGGCAACCCACTTTACCGAGGAGCAGATGCAGTTTCTTACCACCTGCAACCGCACGGCAAAGCCGGGCTTCCGCCCGCGCATGTATTACACCTGCAACCCGGGCAACGTGGGCCATGCATGGGTGAAGCGCCTTTTCATCGACCGGGCCTACCGCGGGCGCGAGCAGGCGGAGGATTATGCGTTCATCCCGGCGCGGGTCTGGGATAACAGGCCGCTGATGGAGCGCAACCCGGAATATGTGGACACCCTTGCCAACCTGCCGGAGGATCTGCGCCGCGCCTATTTGGACGGGGATTGGGATGTATTTGCCGGGCAGTATTTCACGGAGTTCCGGCGCAGCCTGCACGTCTGCGATCCGTTTGAGATCCCCGCGCATTGGACGCGCTATTGCGCGCTGGACTATGGCCTTGACATGCTTGCGGCGATCTGGTGCGCGTTCGATGATGCCGGCAACGCCTATGTATACCGTGAGCTGTGCAGGGAGAACGCCGTGATCAGCGACGCAGCGCACAGGATTATAAGCGCGGGTGGCAGCGATCGGATTGTTTGCACCTATGCCCCCGCGGATATGTGGGGGCGCAACCGGGCTATGGGCAAGGCGCAAGCGGAGATGTTTGCGGCGGAAGGGCTGCCGCTCACCATGGTGCGCAATGCGCGCGTGGATGGGTGGCTTGCGCTCAAGGAGTGGCTGCGGCCGCTGCCGGATGGCACGGGCAGGCAACGGGCAAAACTTTGCATTTTTTCCACCTGCACGCGGCTGATTCACGATCTGCCGCTTTTGCAGCACGATGCGCATAATCCAACGGATGTGGCAACCGAGCCGCACGACATTACGCATGCGCCGGATGCGCTGCGCTACCTGTTTGACGGCAGGCCGCGGCACCGGATCGCGCTTCCGGCGGAAGGCGGCCTGGATGGGATCGGGAACTTTTTGGAATATGGAGGCTGAAGGGAACATGGAGTACATCGTGAGCTTTACGTGCGGCGCGCTGGTTTGCGCCGCTTTTTCATGGGTTGTGCTGCGCGCAAAGCCGGCGCAACGGGGGGAAGAAAGGAAAGAAGCGGAAAAGTGCAAAGCCCGGGAGGATGCGGATGCGGAGCAGATGCTGCGCCAATGGGATGCGATGATGCGCTATACGGGGAGGCAGCAGGATGATTAAGCATTTGCCGCGCGATGTTTGGGCGGAATACCAGCGGGGCGTGGATTACAACACGGCCATCGACCTTTATGAAACCGTGCGCGTGAACCGCAATTTCTTTCTGGGCAAACAGTGGGAGGGGCTCCATGCGCCCGATCTCCCCAAGCCCGTTATGAACATCATGAAACGGGTGATCTCCTATCAAACATCCATGATCACCTCCGACGATGTGGGGGTTTCCTTCACGCCATTTCGCAAAACGCGGGATGCGGAGCTCATTGCATCGGTGTTTGCAAGCGAGGTGGAGCGCGTGCTGGAGCAGGCGAAAATCAAGGAGCTGCACCGGGATGCGATCCGCAATGCCTCCGTGGATGGGGATGCCTGCCTGTACCTTTATTTTGACCCGGAGGTGGAAACCGGGCAGGAAGCAAAGGGCGACATCCGCTGCGAGCTGCTGGACAACATCAACGTATATTTCGGCAACCCCTATTTGAACAACGCGCAGAAGCAGCCTTATATCATCCTTGCCCAGCGCAAAACGGTGCGCGAGGTGAAGGAAGAGGCAAAGGCAAACGGCGTTCCCGAGGCGGAATATGCATCCATTACGGCGGACCGCGACCCCAACCAGGGCGAGGCCGGGGACGACAACGACCTCACTACGCTGCTAACGAAATTCTGGCGCGAAGAAGGCACGGTCTTTGCAGTAAAGGTTACCGAAACGGTTACTGTGCGCGAAAAATGGGATACAGGGCTCACACTTTATCCGATCGCCTGGATGCCCTGGGAAACGGTGCGCGCATCCTATCACGGGCAGGCCAGCATCACGGGGCTCATCCCCAACCAGATTGCAATCAACCGCCTTTATGCAATGCTCATCCGCAGCGTGGAGATGAACGCGTTCCCCAAGCTCGTGTACGATAGCAGCAAGATCCTGCAATGGTCCAACAAGGTTGGGGAAGCGATTGCCGTCACGGGCGGCGGCGTAACGGATGCCATCGCAACGGCGGTGCGCGGGGCGGATGTTTCCCCCCAGGTGATGCAGGTAATCGAATCCACCGTAACGATGACGCGGGATTTCATGGGCGCATCGGATGCGGCGCGCCCCGCTCGACCTGCAAAAGCGCGCGTTTCACGCCTGGGTGGAGGAATATGTGCGCATCATCGTGGACCTCATGCGCGCCTGCTATGGCGTGCGCACGGTGATGCTCACCGATCGCGACCAGATCGAGGCGTATGTGGGCGTGGATCCAACAACGGGCGAAACGCCGGTTTTTTTGGAAACCATGGTGGATTTCGCGCAAATGGGGGATGCGAACATGCGCTTGAAGGTAGATGTTGGCTCCGCCGCCTATTGGAGCGAGATCGTGCAGATGCAGACGCTCGATAACCTCATGGCAAAGGGCATCCTGCAGGATGCGGAGGTTTTTGTGGAGCAGATCCCGGCGAAATACCTTGCAGGGAAAAACAAGATCCTGGAGCGCATCCGCAAGGAGAAGGAGCAGGCGCAGCAATTGCAACAGATGCAGCAGGCGCAACAGGCACAGCAAATGCAGATGCCAACGCAAATGTAACACTTCAAAAGAGAATGGCGAAAGCCATTTTTTTATAGTTGCGCCAACCAGAGCGCAGAAAGGGAGAACACATGGAAGAGTATACCAATCTTTCAACGGAAGCAGAAGGAGGCCTTTTTGACGATTATGCGCCGGAAGGCCAGCAGGAACAGGCGGAGCCGCAGACGCAACCCGAAGCGGCCGCGCCGGAAGCGGATGCGCAGGAAAAAACCCAGGAAGGGGAAGCGCAGCAGGAGGGCGCGCAGGCGAAACCGCAAACCCTGCGCGTGAAATACAACGGGAAAGAGCAGGAGATCACGCTGGATGAGGCGGTCACGCTGGCGCAGAAGGGCATGAATTATGATAAGGTGCTCTCCGAGCGCAACAGCCTGCGCGTGGATGCGCGCGCAAGCGAGCTGATGCGCCGCATGGCCGAGGTGAACGGCATGGATCTCGAGCAGTACGTTGGCTTCGTGGAAAACCAGCAGGAAGCCGCCATATTGCAGCGGGAGGCGCAGTCGATCCGGGATAGATACCCGGACATGCCGGAGGATGCCGTGAACGAGATGGCGCAAATGCGTGCAAAGGAAAAGCGCAAAGCCTATGAGGAAAACGCGGCTGCGCGCCGCAAGAGCGATGAGGAGGCACGGCAGAAGCCATGGATCGCTTTCCTCGCGGAATTTCCGGATTACAAGGATGGGCGCGAGCTCCCACGCGGCGTGGTGGAGGGGATCGAGCGCGGGCTTGCGCCAGTGGAAGCGATGCTTAGGTATCGGGAATCCGAATACGAGCAGCGCATAAAAGAATTGGAAACGAAGCTTGGTGCCAGAGAGCAAAACCAAAAAAATAAAAAAGCATCCGTCGGCTCTTTGGCATCTACAGCCGCAGAGAATGCACCGGATGCATTTTTGCAGGGATTTGACGGATGAGAAGGGATAAAGCATGAGCATCAATCTTGCACTCAAATACAGCGATAAAATCGCCCAAAAGCACACACACGAATCGTTCCTCGCAGCAAAGGCAAAAGCGCCGTATGATTTCGTTGGCGTAAAGACCGTTCGGATTTACACGCTTCTGTCCCAGCCGCTCAACGATTACGATAGGGCCAACACCACCAACCGCTACGGAGCGCTTGCAGAACTGCAGGATTCCTACCAGGAGATCAGCATTACGCAGGATAAATCCTTCCGCATCGCAATCGACAAGGGAAACAACAACGAGCAGATGATGGTCAAGGAGGCCGGAAGGGTCATGCAGATGCAGCTGCGCGAGCAGGTTGTTCCGGCAGGCGATAAGCAAGCTCTGCTGCAGTGGGCGCTCGGCGCGGGGAAATGCGTAGAGTATACCGCGGCGGTAAGCAAAAGCAACATCATTGGCACGCTGCTTGACATTGAAAAGAACTTTGCGGACAGCTTCACGCCGCTTGAGGAGCGCTATGTTGCAGTGAAAAACGAACACATGAAGTTCATCCGCCTCAGCGATGAATTCCAATATGTGGACGGCCCGCGCGAGCAGATGATTCTCAAGGGCGTTGTTGGCAAGATCGGCACGCTCAATATCATCGCAATGCCTGCCGCATGGTTCCCTGCCAACGTGGAGCATGTTGCATTCCATTCCCGCGCCGTGGGCATGCCGTTTAAGATCCGCGATACCCGCATTATAACCGATTCGGAAGCGGTCAACGGCGCGGTGCTGCTGGGCCGGTTTAACTTTGATGCGTTCGTGGTTGGCGGCGCATGCGACGACGTGATCGTTTGCGTAAGCAACGGCAACAAGTGCGCAACGCCCAGCGCAACCAAGGGCGGCACGACAACCCTTACCACGGCCACAAGCTCGGCGAAGATCTATTACACCCTCGATGGCAGCGATCCGCGTTTCAGCGCGACCCGCGTTGAATACTCCGAGGGATTCTCCAATCCCACCGCCGGCACCGTGCTCAAGGCGGTCGCGATCTATCCTTCGGCCAACAAGTATACCTCCGATGTGCTGACGCATATCTGCGCGTAAACCATTCGATGCGCGGGGCGGCAACACCGCCCCGCAGAACTGGGGGAAACCATGACAGGGCAGGAAATTTATGAAACCGCAAGCGCATTTCTTTATGAGAAAGACAACGAGGACGCGGAAAGCAAGAATTTTTCCGTGCCGTTTCTGAACCTGCTCTTGCAGGAATGCCTGGAAACGGAAAACACAATTCGAGTATTTAACGGCGAAGAACCATTAAAGCAGGCGCCCGTTATAACTTCGCTGGATGAAACGATTGCATACGCGGATGCCATTACGCGCGTTGCGCTGCCCTATGGAGTAGCGGCACAGTTTTTTCAAGAGGCCCTTGACAATTTCCAGGCGGAAAACTACAGGGCGAAATACATTGCCGCGCTCAATGATGCAAGGAAGCTGGCGTTCGTGCCGATTGTGAACGTATACGGAGGATGCTGATATGCCGCGCCTTACAACGCCCAAAAACATTGCGGATGTAAAACGATACCAAAAATCGTACACGAAGTTTCGCGGCGTGGATTTCTCCACGGACCCAACGCAGGTGAGCGATTCGAGGTCGCCTCTGTGCCAAAACCTCATATCGGACCTTGCAGGTTTTCCGGAAAAGCGACCTGGCTGGCGCACGCTGTTTCAAGTGAGCGCTCCGATCAATGGAATGTTTTTTGCGGTGTTTGCATCCGGCGCCGAAGCATTCCTGCTGCATGGCGGCACATCGCTTTATGCGTGGACGGATTCGGGCGCAACGCAGATTTTCAATGCAATGAACAACGCGCGGTCCGTTGCGTTTTCTCACGGCGGTAAGCTCTATTTGCTCGATGGCGCGCATTACTATGTCGTTTCGGAAGCGGATGGAGAATACACCGTATCAAACGTTACCGAAAGCGCATTCGTGCCCACAACGGTGATCGGCGCGCCTGCATCGGGCGGCGGCACGCCGTTTGAAGCGGTGAATATGCTGTCGCCACGCCGCATCAATTCGATGATCGGCGATGGCGAAAGCACGGTATTCCAGCTGGATTCAAAGGAGATTGAATCCGTTGAAAGCGTGAAGGTTGACGGCGTAGAGAAAACGGCAACAACGGATTACACGGTGGACCTTGAAGCCGGAACCGTCACGTTCACAAGCGCGCCGCCTGCGAGCGAAGCGGGCGGCGGGATTGACAACGTTGTGATCGAATTTACAAAGACCGTTTCCGGATACGCGGAGCGGATCGAGCAATGCACCATCGCCGAATTCTACGGCTATAACAACGACAACCGGCTTTTCTTCACCGGCAACCCGGAATACCCCAACTGGGATTTTCAATCCGGGCTGGATGACCCAACCTATTTTCCCGATACGGGGTACACGAAGATCGGCGCGGACACATCCGCGATCATGGGCTATTTGAAGCAATATGACACGCTGAGCATCGTAAAAAGCAACAACGAGCAGGATGCGGAGCTTTTCCTGCGCACGCCGGAGATGCATGAGGACGGAAGCGTGATTTTCCCGGTGAAGCAGGGGGCAAAAGGCGTTGGCGCCGTGTCGCGCTATGCGTTTGCAAACTTGAGGGATGACCCGTTGTTCCTTTCGCGCGAAGGCGTGTTCGCAATTGCTTCAACCTCTGTTGGGCAGGAGCGCGTGCTGCAGGATCGCTCGTTTTATGTGAATGCGCGGCTCACCCAGGAATCCGGCCTGGAAAACGCGGTTGCAGTGATCTGGAACGGGTATTACATCCTGTGCGTGAACGGGCATTGCTATGTTGCAGATTCCAGGCAGCAAACGGGGGCTTCCCAAACGGAGCAATACTCCTACGAGTGGTATTATTGGACGAACGTGCCTGCGCGCATGTTCCTTGAGCATTCCGGCGCGCTTTACTTCGGCACGGCGGATGGGAAAGTCTGCAAGTTTAACACGGATGTTTCCGGCATGGCGCGCTTTTCTGACGATGGCGCGCCGATCGTTGCGCGGTGGTCCACAAAAGCGGACACGTTTGGCATCTTTACGCGCCGGAAGACGCTTGTGAAAAAGGGCGCGGGCGTGATGATCAAGCCATACAACCGCTCGAGCGTGAAAATTTACATCGCTACGGACCGGCAGCACGAACGGATGACCCGGGAATCGTTTATGGATATTTTCGACTTTTCCGATATTGATTTCAGCCGTTTTACCTTTAACACGCTGGATACGCCGCAGGTAAAGCCATTTAACACAAAGGTGAAGAAATTCATTCTGCTGCAGATGATCTTTGAAAACGATGCGGCCAACGAAGGCTTTGGCGTATATGGGGCGGAAGTGCAATATACGGTTGGAAACTATGTGAAGTGAGAATTGGGGGGCATAGCATGGCAGGTTATTATACATCCGGATATACGCCGCCTGCAGGCGTGACGAGTGCGGAGCAGGTGAAGGAGATACAGCAGCAGCTCACGAATGCGGGCTACAGCGTAGGGAGCACCGGCGCGGATGGGATTTGGGGAAAAAACACGCAGGCGGCCTATGACGCCTATGTTGCGGGCAGCGGTTTGGGCAGCGGCTCGGCGAGCGCAGCCGTTACACGCCCAAATACAAAGCCGGATTGGAGCAGCCCTGTTGTGGGCGGAACGGGCAGTTCTTATTACAGCGGCGGCTTTTCTCTGCCGTCTGTTCCATCTTACGACATCGGAGCGGCTTATGACAAGAGCGCAGAGCAGTATAAGGCGGCGCTGGATGCGGCGTATAACGCGCAAAAGGCGGATATTGACGCCCAGGCGCAGAAGCTTGGCGAACAATATGATGCAATTCGGAATCAAGCATATGTAAACGCACGACTCAACGCGATTGGGAACAACGAGATCCTTGCGGCAAAGGGGCTTGCAGGCAACCTGTATCAAGCGCCAACTTCCGGCGCATCAGAAACCTCCCGCGTGGCGCAGGACATCGGCATGCGCAACGACATCAATGCCGCAACGCGGCAGGAGCAGAACGAGCGGGATTCCCTTGCGCTCGAGCTTTTGCAGGCGGGCTATGCGCGCGATGTGGAATACGCAAAGTGGATGGCGGATATGATGATCGCCAAAGCCGAGGCCGAAATGGCGGCGCAGCAGCAGGCGTTTGAAAACCAGATGCGGCTTGCAAGCATGTATTCCAGCATGTATGGCGGGGCGTCGAGCGGAAGCGGGTCAAGTGTTTCGTCTGGCAGTCGGAGCGGAAAGGGGATGACGATTGCAGAAACGGTAAAGCATTTGGAAGACGTTGTGAAAAAAGAGGGGACACAAGCCGCGCTGCGGATGGCATCCGGGTATAGAAGTAATGGCATTGCAAGCGGGGATGTTGTAGGCAAACAGGATGATCTCAACCAGGCGATGAACAAATTCTCGTATTATGCCGGTTTAAGCTCCGTGAAGGGATATGGAGGATAAGGGAATATGGCCAGCTCAAACCCGCTGAAAAATTGGAAGGAATTCTATGCTGACGAAAAAGCATACGAGGCAAGAAAACAGGCTGCATTCGATGCGGTAAGAAACAAATACACACCCAAAATAGAGGAACGGAAGAAGAGGGAAGCGGAACAGCGGGAGAAAAATACCTACATCCCCGCGCAGTTTGGGCAGCGCATGCTGGAGAGCCAGAACCGTAGGCGGTATGAAAACACATATGTTCCCGCATCGCTTGCTGAGAATGCGCTGCACGGCGAAACCGATGGGGAGGATTACCTTTCCTATTCCAACGCGCGGTTGCGCGGCGAATACCTGGCGCGGGCGGATACGGCCAGCCTGCAGGCTGAACTGGATGCGCTGGAACGCTCCATTGAAGAGGAGCGGAAGCAGTACAACCGTGCGAAAATGCGCCTTGCTTCCTATGGCAACAACACGGGCACAAACGCGGCCCGCGCGGAACAGCGATATATCGATGCATATGAGCAGAAGCAGGCGCAGGCGGAAACGCTGCGCCAGGACATAAGGGAAGCCGGCGCACTGCAGGCTGAAATTGCGCGGCAAAGCCAACAAATAGCAAACGAAAAAAGATACCGCAATACCTATATCCCAGCTTCCCTCGCGCAGGATGCAATCCACAGGAGCGGAAACGGCGCGGATTTCAACGCATATGCGGATGCCAGGCTGCGCGGGGAATACATTTCCCATGTGGATACGGCCAAGCTGCAAAGTGAGCTGGATGCGCTGGAGCGCTCTATCGAACAGGAAAGGAAGCAATACAATCGCGCAAAGCTACGCCTTGCATCTTATGGGAACAACGTGGGCACAACTGCCGCCCGGGCAGATCAACGGTATATCGATGCATATGAGCAGAAGCAGGCGCGGGCGCAAGCACTGCGCAGGGATATTTCCGATGCGGAATCCATCCAAAAGGCGGCAGAATACAATGCGCTGCGCGGGCGTTCCGATTTCGCTGAAAAATCCAAGCCAGCGGGAACAAAGATTGCAACGTTCAACCTGTTGGACCCATCCACATGGGCGGCAGGGGATGATAAGTACGATTTTATCAACAACATTGGAGGGTATAAGAATACCGTTCGAGGGCTTGCGCGGGCCGACGGTACAGCAACCGAATACGGAGCATATTCAAGCCTTGCGCGCATGACGCAGGATGAGATCGCCACATACAATTACATCTATGCAACAGAAGGCAAGGAAGCCGCGGACGAATATCTTGATTTCCTTGAAGATGAGCTGAACTATAGGCAAGGGCAGGCGGAGGCTGCGCTTGTAGAAGGAAGCCTGCTGCGTTCCGTGGGGTACAGCATGGGAGCAGGCATCAGACGGTTCGGCGATAACATTGGAGATATGTTTGCGGGTGAAGTGAGCGCGATTCGCCCTTATGAATACGGCATGCAGATCGCGCGGGAAAACCTCGCTGACACGGGAGCGCAACTTCCCGAATGGATGGGTGGTGCGAGCGTTGGCCAAGTGCTGTTTGATGCAGCGGGTACGGCGGGGAACATGCTGCCCTCCATCCTGCTTTCCACGCTAACCGGAGGCGCAGGCGCCTCAACGGCGCTTGCGAGCGCAGCCGGTTCCGCCTCCATGGGTTTAAGCGCCGGCGGCGGTGCGCGCATGCAGGCGATGCGCGAAGGCTATACGCCGGAACAGGCAACGATGTATGGAATCCTTGTCGGTGCATCGGAAAGTTCCCTGCAATACCTCCTGGGCGGCATGAGCAAGCTCGGGGGCAAGCTCACAGGCGGCGCTGCGGCGAAGGCAATTCAGAACATCGATCACGCGCTTTTGCGCATTGCAACGAGCGGAACAATCAAGATGGCGGGCGAAGGCGCGGAAGAATACCTGCAGGAAATCCTCGACCCAATTTACAGGAACCTGCTGCTGGGCGAAAACAACCAGATCGACCTTACGGATCCGAACGCCGTGTATTCCTTCATGCTCGGCGCATTGACGGCGGGCGTGATGGATATGCCGCAGATCGTAAGCGATGGCAGAACCCGCACGCCGTCTCTGCAAAACAGCGCATCTGCAGCGGATGCTTCCAGCGCAACCATCCCTGGAAGAAACAACATAGACCTTGTACCGTCGGGGAACACCCACACGGATCCGGCATCCGTTGGCTCTGGCTCGATCAGTCAAGGTCTATCTACAAATATTATACCCGAAACAGGGGAAAAAGGTAACCGCGCCAACGGGGAAAACGGCGTAAAAACCGAACCTTACGCCTACCGCGACCCCGCAACCGGGATGCCGATGGTGGGCGAGCGGGCAATCGCAGAAAGCGCGCCGCTGGATGTTGGCGCAGCAACGCACATCAAGAACCCGTATACGGGCAGAACGCCGGTGCAGTCGCAGGATGTGCAGCGCGCCGAAGTGGATATTCCATATGAGAAGGTGGCGGATGCGCGGGAACGCATGCGGGAAGCGGCAACAAACCGGGGCGAGAAGTCGTTTGCTTCCACGCTGCGGAGCATCTACAAAACGCTGTTGGAAGGGAGATTTGCGGGGCAGGTCGAGATCCCGGGCGTTACGTTCAACGATGCGCCTTATGTTGCAACGATCCACAATTC
>ERZ1643251.1729-NODE-1729-length-24154-cov-5.800780_pt1 | contig 24154 bp, 15 predicted proteins | sample MGYA00579261_ERZ1643251 | MGnify/ENA primary metagenome ERZ1643251 (study PRJEB29033, sample SAMEA4952267) | chicken gut metagenome | biome: Broiler Chicken; feature: Gastrointestinal Tract; material: Caecum | place: Ireland | collected 2018 | study: Broiler... | reverse complement strand
GTAAGCTCCATCCCCTTCTCAAAGCAGGTGATGGTCTTGTGTTCCGCCCCGTGATACATGAACACGCGGCGGATATCCTTCATCGCCGTCACGGCGAGGATGTAGAGGATAAATATCACGAGCCGCAGCCCGCCCTGCGTGAGGTTATAGCCGATGGAATAGCGCAGCCCGCTCTCCTCCGTAAAAATGAGGTTGGAGAGCCACATGGGCAGGGCGATGAACAGCCCCACCGCCAGCACCACGCCCAGCAGCGTCGCCAGAAAGGAAACGGCGGACATCAGGTTGACGTGCAGTTTCCGTTCGCACCATCTTTCAAACTTCGAGGGCTGCGCCTCGTCGCCATATACTTCGGCGCTGCGCATGAGGATCTTCGAGCCGGTGACGAGGGAGGATACGAAGTTCACGACGCCGCGCACGAGAGGGATCTTCGCGACGCGCTTCATGCCCTTCGACGTATTCAGCCGGCGGCTCTCCACCTGGATATTCCCTTCGGGGTCGCGCACGGCGGTCGCATATGCAGTTTTGCCGCGCATCATCACCCCTTCGAGCACCGCCTGCCCGCCGATGTATGTGCGCTTTTCCTTCTTTTTCTTTTCTTTCATCTGATCTTTCCGGCCGCCGCGCGCGGTAGCGGGCGTAAATAAAGAAAATCAGCCCCAAGCAAAAACTCGGAGCTGAAACGAATGCTAAATTCCGTATCTTTTCTTGAACTTGTCGACTCTGCCGCCTGTATCTACGAGTTTCTGTCTGCCGGTGAAGAAGGGATGGCACTTGCTGCAGATATCCACTTTGAGCGTATCCCCTTTTTTGGTAGTGCCCGTCTTGAAGGTGGCGCCGCAGGCACAGGTCACGGTGACCTCGTGATAATCGGGATGTATATCGGGTTTCATTGTTTCACCTCTCTGCCTTACTTTCTTTCGTCAAGATGCTGATACATTATATATTATTTTCGCCTGCAAGTCAACAAAAATAACGCCGCTCGCAGATTTTTTTTGCGCGGAAGTGCGGGAATCCGCGCGCGGAAAGGCGGACAGGAAAGGTCAATTTGAGATTTTGCCGCCGAATTGCTTGCAAAATCGCCGCGCTTGCTTTATAATAGCGGTGTATTTGCCGCAATGTGTGCGGCAGAGCACAGATCTTTTTCGAGGTAATAATGAAAGTCTGGAAGATTCTTTCTCCAAAGGTTCTCACCTCCGAAGAGCGGCCCGACAACCTCACGGATGACGCGCAGGCAAAGGTAAAGGTGACGCAGCTGCTGCTTTCCGGTTCAGACGTGCGCAGCTACAGCGGCGCGCTGCGGCCGAAATACCCGGTCGTGCCGGGGATGTTCGCCGTCGGCGTCGTCGGCGAGGCGGGCGCCGCCTGCGTGAAGGTGGAAAAGAATACGCGCGTGTACATACACGACGCGTTCCCCTGCGGCGGCTGCGCGCAGTGCCTTGCGGGAGAAGAAGAAAACTGCTCCGACCTGCGCACGGCAGGCGTGAACACGGAGGGATTTTTGCGGGATTTCGTGGTGACGGAAGAGGCGAACCTCTCCCCCCTGCCGCCCTCCGTATCCGACGACGAGGCACTGTTCACCGGTGTCATCTCCGCCTGCGAGGCGGTCATCGACAAGCTCGACGCCGGCAAAGGGACGCACATCGCCGTGTTCGGCGCGGGGATCTTCGGGAACATCCTCTCACAGCTGCTCATCTACCATCAGGCGGTGCCCATCCTCGTCGACGAGAGCGAAGAGCGCCTCGCCGTCGCCGCACAGTGCGGCATCTACTATACGGTGAAGGCGGACGAAGAACTCAAAGCGACGATCACGCGCATCACGGGCGGCAGACTCGCCGCGGCGAGCGTGTATTGCAGTTACTGCGGCCTGCCCGCGGAACTGCCCTTCGGCCTGACCGCGCACGCGGGCAAAGTCGTGTACGCGGGGTTCGGGTTCCCCGAACTGCAGCCGCAGCTCAAAGCCGCGCTCGACAAGCGGCTCACCATCTCCGCGGTGGCGAACGATCCCTCCAATTATGCGGCGGCGATCAATCTTCTCGTGAACAAGGCCGTCAACGTCGCCCCCCTGCATCCGCGCAAATATTCCGCGGCGGAAATAACCGCCGCATTCGCAGACCGGGCGGAGTCGCTGGAAAAGAATGCGGGCGAAAGCCCCTCCGTCATTAACCTGCTGGCATAAGCGAGGAGGATGCGATGCGCCTGAAAAAACTGGGGAAACTTCTGACGAGCAAATTTTTGCTCGTCTGCTTTTTACTCCTGATAGAGATCGCCATCATCCCCGCCGTGTTCTACTGGTTTTTCTTCAGCGTGGACACGACCTGGATCTTCGCCGTGCTGTGCGCGGCGGTGGTCATACTCGACCTCGCGATCGCGCTGTGGATCGTCAATTCGGACATGAACGCCGAGTACAAGATCGCGTGGCTGATGCCCGTGCTCTTCCTCCCGCCCATCGGCGCGCTGCTCTACCTGAACCTGCGCCGGCGTCCGCGTCCGAGGCGCCGCCTCAAACAGCTGGCGGAAAAATTTGCGGGCATGGAATGTCTCTATGTAAAGAAGGACGGGCACGTCGGCACGGAGTATGCCGGCGACGGTTTTGCCGCGAGCTGCGCGGAATACGTCGCGCAGGCGACGGGGCTGCCGCCCACGGACTGTTATGAATTTGAGTATTTCCCGTCGGGAGAAAGCTACTGCGAACGCCTGCTCGAAGAGCTGGAAAAGGCGGAGAAATATATCTTCCTCGAATATTTTATCCTCCGCCCCGGAAAATTCTGGAATTCCGTCCTCGACATCCTGAAAAGAAAGGCGGGCGAAGGCGTGGACGTGCGCGTCATCTACGACGACATCGGCTCCATGCTGAAAGTGCCGGACAACTACGCCGCCGAGCTGGAAAAACAGGGCGTGAAATGTATGTGTTTCAACCCCTTCCGCCCCGTGCTCGACCTGGCGCAGAACAACCGCACGCACAGAAAGATCGCCCTCATCGACGGCGTGACCGCCTTTACGGGCGGCATCAACCTCTCGGACGAATACATCAACGAGACGCATCCGTTCGGGCACTGGAAGGATACGGGCATCATGGTGCGCGGGCGCGCGGCGCAGAATTTCGCCGCCATGTTCCTGCAGCTGTGGTTTTTGCGCGCGCCCGACGAGGATTATACCCGCTACCTCTCCACGGGGCCGAAAGGAGACTGCTCCTGCCTCGCCTTCTGCGACAGCCCGCTGGACAGGCAGAACGTCTGCGAAGACCTGTACCTGAAAATCATCTACCACGCAAAAAAATACGTCTACATCAATACCCCCTATCTCATCCTCGACGGGGAGATGAAGCGCGCGCTCATCACCGCGGCGCATTCCGGCGTGGACGTGCGCATCACCGTGCCCGACATTCCCGACAAAAAATATGTGTTCGCGGTGACGAAGGCGTTCTACTCCGAACTGATCAAAGAGGGCATACACATCTACCGCTACAAGCCCGGCTTCATCCACGCCAAGAGCATCGTCAGCGACGACAAATATTGCATCATCGGCTCGACAAACATGGACTTCCGCAGCTTTTACCTGCACTTCGAATGCAACATGATGTTCTTCGACGAACGTGTGAGCGCGAAGCTGACCGCCGATTACCTCGACACCTGCAAGCAGTGCGACGAGGTGAAGAAAGAACACTTCAAGGAAAGCATCTTCCGCCTGATCTACCGCGCGGTGCTGCGCGTATTTGCACCGCTCATGTAACGGTTTTATCGCAAACGTATACAGCAAAAACATTCCAAAGATCATTTTTTACGGGAACAGATCACATGATAAAACTCATCGCCTGCGACCTCGACGGCACCCTGCTCACGCCGGACGGCGAACTGCCGGAAGGCACCTTCTCCGTCATCGGAAAATTATATGAGAAAGGCATCCTCTTCTGCCCCGCGAGCGGCAGGCAGCTCACCGCGCTGGAACAGATGTTCGGGCCGGTACGGGATAAAGTCGCCTTCATCGCGGAAAACGGCGCCATCGTATCCTGTCGCGGAGAACTTCTGCGCTGCGTGACCATCCCGCGCGAAACGGTGCTGCGCGCCCTCGCCGAGGTGAAAAAACTGCCCGACGCGCACCCGCTGCTCTGCACGCCCGAATGCGCCTATTACGAGGAAGGCTCGCAGCCCTTTCTGGAATATGTGGCGGCGTCCTATATCTCCAACGCGCAGCGCTCCCTTGCGGAGACCGCGCGCACCGAACGCATCTGCAAGATCGCCGTATACGACGGGAAAGGCCCCGAAAACAACGGCATGAAGGCGCTGCCGGCTGCCCTCCCCGACCTGCGCGTGATACAGTCCGGCGGAAACTGGCTGGATATCTCCGCCCGCGATACCGACAAGGGCAACGCGCTGCGCTTCCTGCTCAAAAAACTTGACGTCGCGCGGGAAGAGTGCGCCGCTTTCGGCGACCATATGAACGATTACGAGATGCTCCTCGAATGCGGGCACCCTTATGTACCCGCCAACGCCTATCCGCCCCTTCTGGAAAAGATCGGCACGGTCGTCTCCTCCAATGCGGAAAACGGCGTTCTGCGCGAGATGGAACGCATCGCAGAGCAAAACTGAAACGCCGCGCGGGGCTTTTGCCCCGCGCTTTTTCCGCCTTTCCGAACCCCTTCAAAGCATTGACAAATCTGCCATATTTCTATATAATATTTACATATAGCGAAAGAACCGAAAAAAGGAGATTTTATGGCGCTCGTCAATATGAAGTGTCCGAACTGCGGCGGCGTTTTACAGCAGGATGCGGCGGAAACCGCCCAATTTGAATGCCCCTACTGCCATGCGACCGTGCTCAACATCCTCGACGTAAAGGTAGAGGGCGATATCGAGAAGATCGACGCGGACGAGTTCGTCCGCCGCCTGGACGAACAAAAAAAGAAATTCGTCATCCGCGTCGACAGACAGTATAAAGTCGTCGACGTCAGGACGGCGGTCATCAACGGAAAACTCGAACAGGCGGAAAAACATCTCTCGCAGGGAAATTTCTCCGGGGCGATAAAGACGCTCGACGGCGTCCCCGCCGATATCCCCGCCGCGGCGCGCATACTCTTCCTCGCCGCGAACGGCTGCGTCAACGAATACGAGCTCGCCCTCGGGGGAACCCCCCTGCGCGAAAAGAGCAGGCTCTCCGTATTCGACGAAGAGACGGCGGCGTCGTACCGCAAGATCGAAGAGATACGCGCGGAAAACGGCCGCATCGTGCAGGAGATCCGGGAGGGGTATACGCTCATGAACGGCGGGATCTTCCTCATAAAGGAAGCCTATTCCTATGCGCTGAACATGTGCGGCAAGTACCCTTCGTCGCCGCATACGTGGGACCTGCTCGGCGACGTAAAGAGCCGGGCAGACTCCTCTTACGGCGTATATACCCCGAGCAAGGAAAAGGTGATCGCGCAGGAGCTGGCTTACGCCATGCGCAAGGGGCTGCCCGGGGCAAAGCCGCCCGAAGTTTCCTCTTCCGAATGCCGCAAAGATTTTTTGCTGTGCTGCGCAAAGTGCGGGAACATCTTTACCCCCGCCACGGCGGCGTTTGCCTGCCCCGCCTGCGGGCACGAACAGAGCAACGACGACATACAGAAGAGCCTGAATCCCGGGATGCGCGAACGCGCGGAGGCCTGCAAAGCGGAATATGAGCGCACCTTCGGCATCGTCGGCCCGCGCCGCTACAGCAACGGGATGATCGCCATGCTGCTGCTCTCCTTTTTCGTGCTCTTCATCGAACTGATGGTTTCCTTCAGTTCGGCGGGCGACGGCGTTTCGCTCACCATGCTGATCATCTTCGGCGTATTCAACGCGCTCTTCGTGCTCTGCATCCTTCTCATCCTGCTCCGATATTTCGGCTCGCGCGGCAAACTGCTGCGCAGGCACGCGGAACTTGCCGCCGCGCTGCGGACGTTCGGCATTTACAGGTGGTCGTTCTATAATAAGGCGGCGCTTTTCCCCTGCGAACAGACGGTGGACACGGCACGGTTCCCCGCACAGTTCAGAAAGGCTTCCCTGCCTTTCTTCGTACTCTGCCTGCTCGCCTCCCTGCCGCTCATCCTGTGGACGCTGTCGCTCATCTTCATAATCTACCCCGCATAAACGACGATAAAGAAGAACGCCCCGATCCGGATCGGGGCGTTCTTTTTATCGGAAACAGATCAGAGCGATCTCACTTCAAAGACGAGGCGGAAACGCACGCTCTTCCCCGCGGGCAGGACGTTATAGGCGAACCCGCCGTCCAGCCCGCAGGTGGCGGGCTCCAGCCCCAGCGCGTAATCGCCGCTCGCCATGCTCTTCCACTGCACGAAGTGCGGCAGCGTATCCCCCGACCAGCGCAGCGTGAACGCCTTGCCCAGCTTCTCGTTCACGAGGGAGATGCAGGGGCTGTTCATGCGCAGGAAGTAACACATTTCCTCCTGCCCGGCGACGGGCGCGGTGATCTTTTCCCTCTCCGCGAGGTGCTCCGCCGCCCACGGCGTGCGCGGCACCGCCTCCGCGACGTCCCCTTCCACGCGCGCGCCTTCCTCAAGGAAAGGATACCCGACATTGACGTGATAGAGCAGGCAATACGGCTCGTCGCGGAAGCCTTTATTGACGAGCGTGTCGCAGATCTCGATGACGTTCCCGCCGACGGGCGACTTCACGCAGCGGCGGAAGAGCAGATCTCTGCCGAACAGGGCGCTCTCTTCCGTTTCCGCCTCGACGACGATCCCCTCCTCCGAGCATTCGGCGCGCGTGACCTTCGCGGGATAATTGTGATGCGTGCCGTGCAGGTCGTACCCTTCCCGCCCGCCGACGGAATCCAGCCCGCAGGTATACAGCATGCCGCCCTCGAAGCGCTCCGCAAAGGGCAGTTCGCGCGCGGTGAACCCGTTTTTGCTGATGAACGAGACGTTTTTCCCCTCGCAGTACAGCTGCATCACGTCCAGCGCCTTGCTCTCGTTGAGCAGGAAGCGCAGCTTTCCGTTGTCGCAGTCGAGCACCTTCAGCCCGCGCTCCTTCCCCTCCGTCATCTCGCAGCGGCGGATGTTCGCCGCCTGCATGAAATTGGAAATTCTGCCGTCCATAAAAAAGCCCTCCTTCCGGAACATGGCTTTATTATACCACGCGGCGCGGCTTTTGCCAACACCCTGCGCGCGCTTTTATAAAAAAGAGGGGGAATCCGCGTTCCCCCTCTTTTTCAGCGCCACAGCGCGGCGCTTTCAAAGGCAAACCCCGCCTTGCAGCGCAGGCGCACCGTATGCGTCCCTTCGGGAAGTTCCTCCGAAAGAAAGAGCTGTTCCCCCGCGGCAAGATTTTCCGCCGCCGCGCCGTCGATGAATGCCTCGAATCCCCCTTCCCCGAACAGAGCGAAGCGGGTGCCCGTGAAGGTAAATTCGAGCACGGCGCCCTCTTCGGCGGCATAGACGTGCCCGAAGTCGGCAAGGGCGCCGCGCATCTGCCAGCCGCCGCGCAGGGCGAACATCTCCTCGTCGGGCGAATACAGCGTGCCGCCCGGAAGGGAAAGCGAAAACTCCGCATAGCGGTAGGCGATATAGCCGACGCGCTCGTCCCATGTACGCGTGACGACCAGCCTGTAACAGCGCACCTGCCGCGGCGCAAATTTCAGCGTGACGTTTGCCCCGTCGCGGGGCGCGTCTTTCACGTCGGCGACGAGCTGCAGATCGTCCGGCGAAGCGCCTGCGTACAGTTTGAGATCTCTGGGCTGATACTGCCTGCTGCTCTCCCCGTACACGGTGAAGGTGTCGGCAAGGAATGCCCTGCCGAGGTCTGCCGTCACCTCGAAAGCGTTGCTCTCCGAGATCGGCGTCCTGTCCGAATGGATAAAATCGGAATCGTCCGCGTCGAAGAGATTTTCAATGGAATAAGAATCGTCCCACGGGGAATAAGAGGATGAGAGCAGGCTGCCCTTGCCGCTGCGTTCGCCCGCGTAAGAATAATCGCGCGTATAGAAATACCCGCTTTCAAAAGGCGGCTCCGGTTCATAGGAGGCGCGGTACGCATTGAGATAGTTCACCTGCACGGTGTCGCCGTCGAATTTGCCCAGGCCGACGCCGATAAAACTGCCGGGGTACGTCACGAGCAGCACGGCGCGGAAGTACACCCACTGCCCGTCGGACAGTTCGCAGTCGGTATAGCTCCCTTCCTCCCCCGTAAAGCCCGCGGCGTTGGTCTGATTGTTCACGAGCGCCGCGAGGGAGTAGTTTTCCCCGTCGAAGGAGAGGTACAGCCCCGCCTTGCGCCGCCCGCGCAGCGCCACGCGGTATCTGCCCCCGCCGTCCGCGCGGAACTTCCCCTGAACGACCATGATCGCGTTCTCTCCCGGGTCGGGTTCCCAGATCTCCGCGTTGCCGTTCTGAACGCGGTTTTCGTTGTCCTCCGTGAACGCGCTCTCATACCCCGCGAAGCCGTTCTCCGCCGCCTCTTCCACGCTGTCGTACATATTTCCGGGCGCGTATGTGTACACGGTGCGTTCGAGCATCTCGGGCGTCTTCTGCTTCTGGCGCAGTTCTACGGCGAAGGTCACGTCCTCCGCTTCGAAGGCGCCGTCCTGTTTTTTGAGGGCGACGGTGACGTATATCGTTCCCGAATCGCGGTTTGCCGCATCGGGCGTATAGAGATAGACCCCCTCCTCCCGCTTTTGCAGCGTGCCGTACGCGGGGTCGGTCACTTCCTTTATTTCAAACGCGAAGCCGGAAGGCAGCACGAGATTGTCTTTCAGGTTGAGTTCGAACGGCTTCCCCGTTTCGATGCCGTAGGGCTGCGCGGTGCGGCTGAAAACCGTTTTGCCGCCGCTCGTATAGCCGCGCCCCGTCTGGAAAATGACGGCGGCGGGCACGAACACGGGAAGTCCCTTCGCCGCGTATTCGCGCAGGACGCTCTCCGAGACCTGCTGATGCAGCACTTCGGTGAAATAATAGGTCATATCGTAGCCCGTCACGTCGCATACGGCGCGGAACCAGGCGTCGGCGCCGCCCTTCCCGCCGCCCGCCTGCGTCATGCGGATAAAGGCATCCTGCCCGAAGGCGTGCAGGAGGTTGGCATAGCCGTCGAGCCCGGAATTGGCGCCGCCCGCGGAGAGCGTCTGTTTCAGCGACCAGCTCGGGTTGGTATAGCGGTTCCAGCCCACGGCGTAACTGCCTTCGTCCGCGTTGCCGAGGGCGCGCCTCCCTGATACGCGGGTGAACAGGCTGTATTCGACGAGGCTGACCGCGTTGTTCGTCACCTCGTCGCCGGGCGCAAACCCGAAGCGCTGAAAATGATGGTTGAATTCGTGTATCGCGCCCCAGAACGCGTCCGAAGGATTTTCAGCCGCGCCCTCCGCATCCAGCGCCGCGCGCATGACGTAAGGCGGGCAGTTGACGGTGTAGCGCCCCACAAAGGCGACCATGCTCCCCGCCGCGACGAACGGGTCGTATAAAAAGACGATGCCGCCGTCGCCGGGCGAGCCCGCGGGCACCCTGTTCGACACGAGCGCGATCTTGTCCCACAGCACGGCAGCCGCCGACAGTTCGCCGTAGCCGAACCCTTTCGCCTGCTGTTTCGGCCCGGAATGCCGAACGGCGTCGTCCCACACTTCGAGGTCGAAATAGGGTGCGGAAGAAACGGCGTTCCGCGCGAACTCCTCTTCCGTGGTGACGCCGTGCACATAATGAGAATAGGCGACGGCGCCCGAAATCGTGACGGAAAACTCCGCGCCCGCCTTTTTCGGCGCGACGTAGAGAGGCCCGCCGAGGAAAGAGCCGACGTACCCTTCCGCCGCACCGGGCGACATGACGTTCAGGATGACCGGCATCCGGTTGAGATCGCGATCCGCCCAGATGTTGTTGGCGCCCCCGTTCACGAGCGCCTGTCCGATATACACGGTCAGCCCGCCCGTCGCAGCGAAGTCTTCCGCGCTCATTTCGAGCTTCACGACCTCGCCCGCGGGCGCATACAGCCCCGTGATGAGGTTGCCGCGGGCGCGGGAACGATAAGTCAGGCGTTTGACGAGCGCAGGCTCCGTATCCGATACGTCGCCGCCGTACATTCCCGCCGCAGCCGTATGTTTATACAGCCTGCCGCCCGTCGGCTGCCCGTTCAGGTACAGGTTCCCCTCCGCATCCATCGCGTCGTATGTGGAGGAAGAAGCGGTAAGCGCGTTGTTCTCGTCGATGATCGCCTGCCTTTCCTCACGCGAAGCGGAAAGGGTGACGCCGTATTCCGGGTATTTCCCCAGCCCGCCGTCCGAAATTTCCGGCAGGGTGCGGGGCACGGTGCCGAGGTATTCGGCATACATTCCCGCCTTCGACGTGTTCTGCGCTTTGCCGCCGAACAGGGGAAGTTCCTCCTCCTGCGGCGGGGAAGGCTCTTCGGCAGGCGGAACGGTGCCGCCGCCCCCGCCCTCTCCTTCCGCACCCGAACAGGCAGACAGCGGAAAGGTCAGGCAGAACAGCGACAGGATAAAGGCGACCGGTCTGTACTTTCTGTTTTTCATATATCCGATTCCTTCAGTTTTATTCGTCGCACGCCCGCGGAGCTGAACGCCGCGCGGGCGATGCACATAAGGATATCATTTTCCGCGGAAAATGTCAACACATGAATTCTGTCTGAATGCGGCGGTAATTATGCACGCGGCCGCGGCAAAAGAAAAACCCGCCGCATTTTCTGCGGCGGGCAGCAAAATTTTGTGTTCCGCTTTTCAGCGCAGCTGGGCGCCGAGTTTTTCCTGCATGGCTTTGAGGATGCGCCTGACGTACCCGTCGGCGTCCTCGGGGGAGATCGCCTTTTCGGCGGGCGTGAAGGTGAGGCTGAACGCCATGCTCTTTTTGCCCTCCCCGACCTGTTCTCCGCGATAGATGTCGAACAGCCGCACGGAGGTAACGTATTTGCAGCTCTCGGAGATCACCTTTTCCGCCTCGGCACAGGTAACTTCTTCCCCCGCGACGAAGGCGAGATCCCTGTGCACTTCGGGGAATTTCGGCAGCGGCACATACTGCGGCTGCGCGTTCAGGCTCTCCGCGAGGGCGGCATAGTCGAGTTCGCCGATATACAGCGGCACTTCGACGGAAAGTTCCTGCGCGAGGTCGGGCGCAAGCTCGCCGAGGTAGCCGACGCACGCGTCTTTACAGTACACGGCGGCGCACTTGCCGGGATGCAGGAACGGTTTTGCCGCAGGCGTATACGAGAAAGTGAGACCGAACGCCGCAGCGAATGCTTCAAAGGCGCCCTTCGCCGTGCAGAGATCCTCCCCTGCGCCGCACAGCCCGACGCACAGCGCCGCACGCTCTTCGGGCAATTCTCTGAGCGGGAGTTCCTTTGCAAGGTATACGTTCGCCAGTTCGTACAGGCGCGCCCCCGCGTTGCCGCGGCGCAGATTGCGCACCAGCGTTTCGAGCATGGACGGCGCGAGAGTGGTTCGCATGACGCTCATCTCCTCGCTGATGGGGTTGCGGATGCGGATCGCCTTCTTCCCCTCCTCTTCCATGCGCAGCCGCGCATAATCGGCGGGGGATATGAAGGAATAAGTGATGATCTCGCTGTAACCCTGCCCGCACAGCACCGCCTTCGTGCGCTCTTCGTTGCGCTGCGCGGCGGTAAGCCCGCCCTGCGTGACGCTCGCGTTTTTCAGGAAGGTGCCTTCTATATGGTCGTAGCCGTACATGCGGATGACCTCTTCGGCGAGGTCGGGATACCCGTCCACGTCCTCGCGGTAGGCGGCCGCGGTGACGGTGAGCGCGTCGCCCTTTGTGCGCACGTTGAAGTTGAGCCGGACGAGGATGTCGCAGATCTCCGCCTTCGGCACCTCGATGCCGAGCAAAGCGTTTATCTGCGAGACAGACGTCTTTATGACGGACGGCTCCGCCTTGTTCGCGCCGATGTCGAAGCGGTCGCGCGCGATCCTGCCGCAGCCGAGGGCGTCGATGAGATGCAGCGCGCGGTTGATGGCGATGCCCGTCGTGTAGGCGTCCACGCCCTTTTCAAAGCGCGCGGAGGAATCGCTCTTCTGCCCCAGCCTGCGGGAGGTGCGGCGGATGTTCGCGCGCTCGAACTTGGCGCTCTCGAAGAGCACTTCGTCCGTCTCCTCCGTGATGCCGCTGTTCAGCCCGCCCATGACGCCCGCGAGCGCCACGGGCTTGTTGCCGTCGGCGATGACGAGCGTTTCGGGCGTGAGCGTGAATTCTTTTTCGTCGAGGGTGGTGATCTTCTCCCCTTCCGCCGCGCGGCGGACGCAGATCTCGTTCTTCGCGATCTTCGAGAGGTCGAAAGCGTGCATGGGCTGCCCCAGCTCGAGCAGGACGTAATTGGTGATGTCGACGACGTTGCTGATGGAGCGCAGCCCGCAGAGCGCGAGCCTGCGGCGCAGCCACTGCGGCGACTTTTCTATTTTAAGCCCGCGCACATAATGGGCGACGTAGCGGGGGCACAGGTCGGGCGCTTCCACCCGGACGGTCACCCGCTCACCGGTGCCGAACGAGGGGTCTGCCGCATACGTCAGTTCCAGCGGCTCCGGCACCGTTTTGAGCACCGCTGCCACCTCGCGCGCGATGCCGTAAATGCTCTGGCAGTCCGGCCGGTTGGCGGTGACGGAGATGTCGAAGATATAATCGTCCAGCCCGACGACCTCCTTTATGTCGGTGCCGAGCGGGATGTCCTTTTCCAGCTGCAGGATGCCGTTGACCTCGGCGCCCTCGTACCAGTCGTCATTGATGCCGAGCTCTTCGCCGGAGCAGAGCATCCCGAAGGACTCCACCCCGCGCAGCTTGCCCTTTTTGATTTTGACGCCGCCGTGCAGCGAAGAATTTTCCAGGGCGACGGGCACGACGTCGCCCTCGGCGACGTTGTCCGCCCCCGTGACGATCTGAATGCTCTCCCCGTACCGCCCGCAGTTGAGGGTGCAGACCTTGAGCTTGTCCGCATCGGGATGTTTCTCTATCTTTTCTATCCTGCCGACGACGCAGCGGTCGATCTCCGCGCCGACATAGATCAGTTCTTCCACCTCGAACCCGCAGGAGAACAGCTTGTCCGCGAGTTCCTGCGCGGAGACCTTTATATCGACATATTCCTTTAACCAACTGAAAGGTACTTTCATCTCTCTGCCCTCCTTCAGTTTCTGAACTGTTTGAGGAAGCGCACGTCTCCCTCGAACATGAGGCGAATATCGCCGATGCCGTATTTGATCATCGCGATGCGCTCCAGCCCGATGCCGAACGCAAAGCCCGTATATACGTCGGGGTCGATGCCGCAGTTTTCCAGCACGCGGCGGTTGACCATGCCCGCGCCGAGCACCTCTATCCAGCCCGTGCCCTTGCACAGGCGGCAGCCCTTTCCGCCGCAGGCGGCGCAGGAGAGATCGACCTCGACGCTCGGCTCCGTGAACGGAAAATAAGAGGGACGCAGGCGCGTTTTCGTGCGCGAAGAGAACATCCGGCGCGCGAATTCGTCCAAGAGCCCCTTGAGGTCGTTGAGGGTGATGCCCTTATCGACGACGAGCCCCTCCATCTGATGGAACATGGGCGAATGCGTCGCGTCCGAATCGGAGCGGTATACCCTGCCCGGGCTTAAAACTTTGATGGGCGGCTTTTTGTTCTCCATCACGCGGATCTGACCCGACGAGGTCTGCGAACGCAGCAAAAATTCTTCGGTGACGAAGAAGGTATCCTGCATGTCGCGTGCGGGGTGATCGGCGGGAATGTTCAGCGCCTGAAAATTGTAATAGTCCTTTTCGATCTCCGGCCCTTCGTAAACGTCGAACCCCATGCCCGAAAAGATGTCGATAAGTTCGCGGCGGACGAGGGTGACGGGGTGAACGGAGCCTCCCTCGAAGAATTTTGCGGGCATGGTCACGTCCGTCTTTTCGTTCGCGATCTTTTCCGCGAGTTCGCGGGCGCGGATATCCGCTTCGGCGGCGGCAAACTTCTCCTCCGCCCACTTGCGCAAATCTCCCACCAGCCTGCCCGCTTCGGGGCGCTCTTCCGCGGGCACGTCGCGCATCCCTTTGGAGAGCGCGGAGATCTTGCCCGTCTTGCCGAGATACGCCATCTTGTGCTCATAGGCGTCGCGGCTGTTCCAGCCGTCCGCACCCGAGAACAATGCTTCCAGTTCGGCGCGCAATGCTTCGATCTGTTCCTTCATAACTCCTCCTTTCCCGCGGGATAACAAAAGCGCCCCGCGGCATTGTTTTTTGCCACAGGGCGCCCGAAAGCGCGGTACCACCTATGTTCGCGGCGCAATGCGCCGCCTCGTTTTCCGCTTAACGCGCGGAGCACGCCCGCAACTACTCCCCTTTTACGGGTTTGGCGGCGGAAGCTCGGAAGTGAATAACGGGCAAACGCCGCGGGAAACCTTTCAGCCGATGAGCTTCCCTCTCTTGGCGGCGCCGGAACTGCACGTCTGGCTTCGTCACAGCATTTTCAATCTCGTTAAATTTGTTTCGAGCTGACGAAACAAATTTATCCGATTTTAAGGGCACACCGTTGTTCGCCTGACGGCTCTGCAACGGTTTTCCCCTCTTTTCGCGATTTTCAGGGGCACACATATCGCAGAATCGCGAAAATTCACCCCTTTCCTCGTCGCTTTCCGAAAAGCGCAGAGGGCAAAAGCAAAAAGCGCGGTTTTTGCTTTTGCAGAAAATCATTATAGATACTATAAACGAACGGCGGGAAAAAGTCAACGGTTTTGCGGCAGGCGCGAAAAAATTTTTGCCGTTACAGGATGCCCTCAAACAGATTGCCGCCGAAAAAGGCGTCCGGCACCTTCCCAACGATGACGCTTTCGCACAGAAGCACGTCCGTCACGGTGGAAACGTCGCGCGGGCCGGAGGGCAGGACGATCTCGACGGAGGCCGTCACCTCGAGGGAAACCGTATGCAGCGTCTGATTGATCCCCGCCGAGGTGAGGGAAGAGAGGCAGTCGCAGGTCACTGTCCCCACCGGCAAAACGCGAAAATTGACGGACGGCCCCATCCCCGAAAAAAGCCCGATGCCCGTGAACGCGCCCAGCGGCACGTCTACGCCTTCGGCACAGGCGGCGTCGAGATTGGTCATGGAGAGGGCGACGGTCTGCCGCGCTATGAGGTTGACCGCCTGCGCGTTCGCCTCTATCGAGAGCACGTTCCCCTCCCCGTCGCGCACGATCTCCACGAGGGAATCGTACTCCGCGGCGTTCCACTGCATGGCGGTGAGCACCGCCTCGTTGACGGCGGAGGCGGTGACGGAGCGCACCTGCGCTTCGCTCGCGGCATACAGCGTGCCCGCCACCCCGCGCCGCAGCCATACGACGATGCCCGCAAACAGCAGGACGATGCCGAGAAACACGGCGAACTTCTTTGCCCTGCCGCGCCCGCCTCCGCCGCGGCGCCTGTAACGGTATGCGTTTTCGTACCCCTGATACGCCATGATACCTATCATATGCAGGCGGCAGCGAAAACTATTCCCGCACATAAAAGAAGGCCCGCTGACGCGAGCCTTCTCCGCCGCCCTACCGCATGGCAGACAGCGCGGCAAGGTTGCCCGATTGTATGCACCCGATACGCTTTGCGATCTGCGCGGGCGGGAGATCCCACCACTTCAGCGCCGTGAGCGCGGCGATCTCTTCCTCCGAAAAGCGCTTGCGGACAGGCCTCGCAGGGACGCCGGCGACGATGGTGTACGGCGGGACGTCAAAATAGCACCTTTGCGCGGGCAAGTAAAGAAAAAGAGCACCCGCCGCGGCGGATGCTCCTGCTGTGCCTTTTTATTCGATGACAAAGACGGTCACGCTGTTTTTATCGAGGGAAACGTCGAGCACGTTGTCGCGGATGGCGACGTCGCTTTCGACGGGCACGATGTTGTGTTTTGCGCCGTAGTTTGTCCCGATCTCGTTGATGACGAACTCGTCCTCGTCGGAGAGGGTGATGACGTGCGCGGACTTCTTTTTGCCGAAATTCTTCAGTTCCGCGCGCAGCTTCTGCGGTTCGCCGCTCGCGTTGACGACCTTCAGCCAGATCTTGTCGCCGTCGAAGGTGGCAGACCGGAACACCCGCTCGTTCACCCGCCAGACATTCTTTTCAAAGAGGAACTGCCACTGCCCGTCCTTAAGGAACTCGGCGGACAGCTTCTTCTGCGTGTAGCGCAGGCGCAGGGTATTGCCTTCCGCGGAATAGCCGACGAACTTATCCTTGCCCATCATCTCGCAGACGGTGCGCATGAAATCGACGCGCTTGTCGAAGGAAACGTCGTACCCCTTGTGATTTTTGCCGTACTGGCAGCTGACGGAGAAGCCGTTGCAGTCCATCGTGCCGCGGTCTTCCACGTCCTTCACGCCGACGCCGACGATGAAGCTCTGCTTGCCGCCGATGCGGCGGAAGTCGACCTCCACCTCGCAGTTCGAATAGTTGCCGTCAAGATAGTAGCCGTTGAAGGCGTCCGCCGCGGAAATGCGCAGCGCGCCGCCCTCGATGCCGCCGCCGATGCAGCGGGGATACAGCTTCCAGTCCCCCATGCCGTCTTTGAAGTTGTGTCTGTACAGCAACTCTCCGGTGGCGATGTCTTTTACGCGCACCTCGTACACTTCGGCCTCGGTGGCGTGCGCAGCGACGAGGATGCCGCCGGCGTTGTCGGGGTCGTCCTCGCTCACACCGCCGAGCACATACCTGCCCGTATTGCCCGCAAACATCTGCTGCACGAAATAGTTGGGGGTGAGCATCACGTCGCGCGGGTTGAACCAGATGAGGTTGGGCGTCCATTTATAGTTCGCGGTGGAGGCGAACAGGGGCGCGTAGCAGGTCATCTTCACGACGTCGCTGTTGCGCTCGCACCCCGTGAGGAAGGCAGCCTCGGCGATGGCGGAGCGGAGATTGTTTTCGCCGTTCAGCCTGCCCCTGCCGTCGCTCATGGTGTGCATGGCGTACTCGCCCATGAATACCTTTGCGCCCGTGCGGTCGTAACAGTCATAGCGCTTGGTATTGTCGATGAACCACTGATAGGAATTGTAGACATGTTCGTCCACGATGGTGTCGCGGAAGTTTTTGTTGATGACCTTCCAGTTGTCGCTGGAATCCTGCGGGCGGATGTCGACGCCCGCCGTGGTGACGACGGTGATGCCGAACTTTTGGATGAGGTCTGTCTGCTTCCCCGCATATTCGTACTGCCGCAGCCCCATCATGCAGGCGGAAAAGTTTTCAAAATATTCCGTACCCCAGTTTTCGTTGCCGATGCCCACATACTCGAGCTCGAAGGGTGCGGGATGCCCCATTTCGGCACGCACGTTCGCCCAATAAGCCTCCTCTGCGTGCGGGCTGTTCACGTCGCCCTTCGCGAAGAAGAGGAGGTCTGCAACGTTGTCGATGACCTCCGCCTTGAACTCGCGGGTGCCGGGCATGAGGCGGCGGTAGCCCTCGCCGCGCTGTTCTCCCACGCGGATCTGGCAGAGCAGGCCGCAGTGCACGACGGGCAGCGGCGCCATGTGCAGGTCTTCGCACAGGCAGAAATATTCGTAGAAGCCGATCCCGTACGACTGCAGATAGCCCCAGGTGTTGGCGATCTGTCTGCGCTTTTCCAGCGGGCCGACGGTGCCGCGCCAGCGGTAAAAGTTTTCAAAGGTCTCGTCCCCTTCCACGACGCACCCGCCCGGGAAGCGCAGGAAGGAAGGATGGCAGTCTTTGAGCACCTGCACGATGCGCGGGGAGAGCTTGCCGTTCCTGTATTTGCCGGGATCCCCCCATACGTTGGAAGGGAGCAGGGAAACGTAGTCCACGCCGATGTGCCCGTTCCCTTTGAAGAGGATGACCAGCCTGCCCGTCTCCGTTTTCAGCGCCTTGAAGGAGCAGGAAACTTTCACCCATTCCCCGTCGCTGCCCGAAAGGGATATCTCCGCCTTCGTCGTGAGTACGGCGCGCGGGCCGCGGACATAGATCTCCGCCTTGCCCTCGAACCCGAGCCTCTTCACCCACATACTGAAATTGTACGTTTCCCCCTTCTCCAGCGCCATGCCGTAATAATTCCATGCGCCCACCGCATAGCCGGGGTTTTCGAGGCGGTAGATGCCGCCCACGCACAGCAGCAGATAGGAAGGATTCGTCGGCGCGATGCCTCCGTCGGTGGAGATATAGTGCGGGCCCGCGCCCGAAATATCCCAGAATTTGTCCTCCATGCTGCGCAGCTGAACGGGAACGGTGCAGTTATGCGCATCGTACGAGAGATACTCGAACTCAAAGGAATTGTTGACGACCATCTCGGCGTTCAGCCCGCCGTCCGCCGCCTGGTTGATATCCTCGAAGAACAGGCCGTAGAGATGCCTGCTGACTTCTGCGCCGCGATTGTTCTTGTCGAGCGTATAACGGATCATCGGAAAATTGCTCCTTATCTTTTTTCTTTCATTCTAACACACAAAATCGCTTTCGTCAACGGTGAAATCAAATAAAAAAGATGTTTTTTATGCTTTTTTTCGCCGAAAAACGGGCGAAACGATAACCTTTCGCCCAAAAACGGGGCGCCCGCATACGGACGCCCCGCCCCTTTCAGTTTTCCGTCCCGTTCTCCCGCAAACGCAGCAGCGCGAACGCCTCTTCGGCGGGGGCAAGCCCCATGCGGAACGCCGTCGCGCAGCCCGCCGCAACGCCCTGCGCGAGCGCCTGCTCCGCGCTCTGCCCGCCCTCGTACGCGGCGATGAATCCCGCCAGCAGAGAATCTCCCGCGCCGACCGTATCCGCCGCACGCCCCGGGAAGGCGGGCATCGCATATTCCCCGCCGCTCTCGCACGCGAGCACGGCGCCCTCTTCCCCGAGGCTCACGAGCGCGTTCCGCGCGCCGTCCGAACACAGCCGCCGCGCGAGGGGCAGCGCCTCTTCGCGCGTCCGGACACAGACCCCGTACAGCTGCGCAAGTTCGTCGCGGTTGGGCTTGACCAGCCAGGGGCGCAGCGGCAGCGCCTCGCGCAGCACTTCTCCGGAGCCGTCGACGGCGACGCGCGCCCCTTCCGCCGCGGCGAACAGCCGCCCCACCGCACCCGCAGGAAGAGAAGCCGGCAAGCTGCCGGCAAGCACCAGCAGACTGCCCGCAGGCAGCCGCTCCGCCTTTGCGAGCAGGGCGGAAAAAGCCTCCTCCGTCACGGCGGGGCCTTCCCCGTTGATATCCGTCTCCTCGCCCGCCCGTATCTTCACGTTGATGCGCGTCATGCCGCCCGTGCGTACGAAATCGGCGAAGATGCCCGCCTCGCGCAGCATATCGCACAGCAGTTCGCCCGTGCGGCCCGCCACAAAGCCCGTCGCCGCCGAAGAGATGCCGAAACTTTTCAGCACGGCGGAAACGTTGATGCCCTTGCCGCCCGCCCGCAGGCGGGAACGCGCCGCGCGGTTGATCTCCCCTCTTTTCAGTTCGGGAAGGGAAACGATGTAATCGAGCGCCGGGTTCATCGTCACGGTACAGATCATTGCTTTTCCTCCGCAGGGAGCACGCCCTGTTCTTTCAGATATTGTTCAAAGGCAGCCGCCGCCCTCGCGCAGATCTCGGGACAGGGACGCTTGCGGTAATATTCCGCTGTGCGCTCTTCCGCCTGCGGCGCGTCGTCGTGCGCGACGCCCGAAAGCAGTTCGCGGCAGACGATCGAGCCGTTGTCCGCGCGGAAGCGCGCGGCGATCTCCTGCTCCCGCGCGTACAGCGCAGACTTTTCCGCGACCGTGATATTGCCCGCATCGTAAAAGATCATGCCCGCCGCCATCAGACAGCCCGACAAGGCGCCGCACAACTCGCGCAGGCGGCCCACTCCCCCGCCGAAGGGCGCGGCGAGTTTCAGCGCGGTTTTCTCGTCGAGTTCACCGTATAAGTCGGAAAAGGCGAGGAAAACCGCCTGCGCGCAGTTCAGCCCGCGCATAAAATTTTGCTTTGCACGCTCCGCTCTCGTCATAAACATTCCTCCCTTCCGCATCTATTTTCGCAAAAGCCTTGCAATCGCGGAAAACTGTGATATAATGGAAGTATGATAAATATCTTTTATACGCATGAAGAAACAAACTCGGACGATTTCATCCGAAAAATACTCTCCGCCTATTATAATATACCAAATGCGCCGATTTGTAAATCAATTAACGGCAAGCCGTATATTCCGGGGCGAAAAATTCACTTCAACCTCACGCACAGCCGCAGCATGACCGCGCTCGCCGTGGGGAAAAAGCGCGTGGGCTTCGACTGCGAGAGCCTCTCCGGAAAGGCGCGCCCCGCCGTCCTCAAAAAATTCACCGAGCGCGAAAAGGGCGAGATCTTTTCCGTTCCCGATTTCTATACGCACTGGACGGCGAGGGAAAGCTACGTCAAGTTTTACGGCGAAACGCTCGCGGCGTGGTGGCGCAAGGTAGAATATTTCGGAGGGAAGATCTGGTTCTGCGGCGAAGAAACGGACGCGCATATCCTGCAATTCGAGCTGGACGGCTATGTTTTCAGCGTATGCGGCGACTATACGCGCGTCAGCCTGCACAAAGTCGGCAAATAATGCGTCTCTTTCCGTCCGCGGTCTGTTCCTTCCGCGAAAAAAGTAAAATTCTGCGTGCACGGCGGCGAAAATCGTTGACAAAGGGCGCGAAAAACGATAAACTATTATACGCTGGTCTGCGGCGATCGCCCGCAAGACTGCATAGAGCACGCAGAGATGTCTGAGCGGCCTAAGGAGCACGACTGGAAATCGTGTGTACCTCGCAAGGGTACCGAGGGTTCAAATCCCTCTCTCTGCGCCAATGGCAAAAAAGGGTTATTTTCCTACGAAAATAGCCCTTTTTTATTGTCTTTTATGACGCATCGTCCCCTACCCTTGCACGGTTTGTTACTAATTCCGTTACTAAAAGTTTTTGATTAAAATAATTTTTCTTTTCAAAAAATTGATTAGAGGGAAGCCTTTTGATAATATAAATCCATTAAACGAATATTATTAATAACATTTAATTTAACTCATCATATATTTTTTGAATCACCCTATCGTTCCAATCCATTGCCAACTGTTTTTTTGTTATAAGCAATGAATATAAAGGGTTGGATTTTACTATGTCCCAAAGGTATTGGAGTATTTTTATATATGACAAATAATCGTTTTCAATTACATTCATGGCTACAACTAAATATTCAACCGTCGGAATTTGACCGTCATAAAACCCATTTATTTGTTTTACTATAAAATTGACTGCGCCGCCGATACCCTGCAATTCGTTTTTATTCGCATTAGCATTTTTCGGTTCTTCCGCAATTTTAATATGTAAAAGTAAATGTTCCAAAAAATTGCAATAAACTAATCTGTCCGCTTTTTGATATTCAAACGGATTATTCGCTGCATACTTATCATGAGATAATAAAATCGCCTTATCCTCGTCAATATGATGACAGAATAAGCCCTCGCTTGTTCGTGAAATCTTTCTATTTTTAGAACGACAAGTTTCATTTATAAAATAATCGCCCGTAGCTCGTCCGTATTTATTTAATAAACTTTCTACTATTTGCAAATATGATTTTACCAAAAGTCCATCATAATAAGCCGCATTATTTGCGTTTTGCACTCTTGTAGGGTTTAAACCACGCTTAATATTTATACGATTTATTTCTTCAGTTATGATATCACCAAATGATTTTTCGTCAATTTCAAGACTCTGTTGTGCCGAAACGGACTTATCGGCAAAAGCATTAAATATCGCTTGTTTTTGTTCTAATATTTCGGTTATACGCTCATCAATGGAGCCTTCGCACAAAAGCTTATAAACAAGCACATTTCTTGCTTGTCCCATTCGATACGCTCTCGAAACGGCTTGATTTTCAATAGACGGTTTAAATTGCGGTTCGCAAATCACAACAACGCTTGCACTCTGAATATTTAGTCCTGTACCTCCCGATTGAATTTGAGAAACAAGAACGCTACCCGCAGGAGCATTATCAAATTCATCAATAATTTCTTGCCGCCTTTGCGGTGTAATTGCTCCATAAATAGGGTTCAAGCATCTTCTTCCTAAAAATTGTGTAACTTTATGTATTGTATCTAAAAAGAAAGAAAAAACGATAATTTTTCTATCTTCCAATTCGGCTTCCTCAACGATTTCTCTTAAGCGATTCGCTTTTGATGAATCTTCCAAATTATCAATATTCCAAGAAACACGCCGAGCATCTGCAAAGTGTTTACCCAAAATTGCTTCTTCGTATATATTCTCTTCTTCTCTTGTCATTGAGCACCATTCCTTACTTTCTATAAGTTCTGGCAATTCAGTTAATACTTCATCACGTTTTCTACGATAATATACGGGGGCAACTTTTAATCTAAATTGAGGTGCGGAGGACATAAAAGCAATTCGACTTATTTGATTAGCAATATTAGGTTGCAGCATTCCAATGAGCGTTATCATTTCATCAACTCGATTTTCAAGAGCTGTTCCTGTCATAAAAAGCAATCTGTCTGCGTGAGAACATAATAATTTTGTATTCAGTGTTCTTTTTGCTTGCGGATTTTTTATATAATGCGCTTCATCGACAACTAATAAAGAAAATTTGAAATCTTCTTCAAGTTTGAAATAAGAAGTTGTTTCGTAGGTAGTAACGGCAACGCCGCCCGTTTTTTTCCAAGACCGTAAAGCCCCCAATCTATCCGAACCGTGAACTTTTGTTGTTCTCAATAAACTATGTTTTGTAATTTCTCTACACCAATTTGTGACAACACTTGCAGGGCATACAACGACAAAGTGTGTTGCGCCCGTATTTTTTAGCGATACCATTGTAGCAATGGCTTGAATAGTTTTACCTAAGCCCATTTCGTCGCCAAGCAAAACTTTTTCTTGATGAAGAATATATTTTACACCCCATTCTTGATAACGTCTTAAAGTACATTTTAATCCGTCGGGGAAGAAACACTCATCTTGTATTTTACGGGCTAAATCTTCGGGTAAACCATAAACGGCGTCGTCCGTACCCAACAGACCTGGATTTGTTTCTTCTAAAATATTATAAAAGCGAACATTGTTTTTGGCAAAGTCTTCCCACGCTGTATTTTCGCTTATTCTTGAAATTTTGCGAATGTTTGTGAGTAGCTTTTGAATTTGATTGTAATATCCGCTTGTAAGTAATTCATTAAGCGCATTATATGCTTCTACTGCTTTATTTTTATTAACTTTTGATGTAAACAGCCATTTTAATACATTCGTTGAACTTTTCAAATCTTGTATTAAATATTCGATTTTATCGCTATACTCGTCTATTACAGAGTGTGCATCTTTAATAAAAGGCAGACTATTTCTATAAATCGAAATATCTTTTACAAGTCTAGTGCTTTCTTTACTTTTATTATCAATGTTTAATTTTATTTTTGTTTCTTTACGGATTTTATCTGCAATATCGTTTACAATTCGTTTTATGGTATAGGCATTATCCTGACTTATACCTTTAATTGCCGCGAGATTATATATTGATAAAGCATAAATATCTGCTATTGATGTATAGTAATGGTCTATAAGCGGCTTTGTACGCAAGCCTTTTTTGTATCGGCTTAATTCATCAACGGGAATACCACGCAAGACCGCTAATATTTCTTGCATTGCAAGGCTATCAGCCGAATTTTTAATATTCGATTTTAGTGAACTGTCAAGAGAAATAATATCACTTAAAGATTTTGACAATAATTTATGTTTAGCAATTAAGTCTTTTGCTTCTCTCGATGAAAAATTTTTTGCCATATCTATATTTCCCTAATAAAAAAGTGCGCCCATTGAGAGCGCACCGAAAAACGCATCTCTCAATGTTGCTACACATTTTACCACAGTTAGGCGAGAGCATACGTTTTTACCGTAGTATGCCCTAACTGTGAAATATAAAAATGTGTAGCATGATTAGTATACCAAACAATCGTTAAAAAGTAAATAATAAAAGCCATATAAAAAATTTTTTATTAAAAAGATAGCGATTGATTGGCGGCACCTTCAGGGGGCTTGCCCTTGCAGGGCAAAGCGCTGCGCGCGGCTTTCGGGGCAAACAGTCTGTCCGGCAGCAGGGAATCAACCGAAACCCCTGAAGGGGTCCCCTCGGTTGAGCGTCGCGGGCATTGCCCGCTCGCGCGAACCCTGCGGGTTCAGTTTCAAAAGACGTACACAAACAAAGAACACAGGTAAAAACCTGTGTTCTTTGTTTGGTGCACCTTCAGGGGGCTTGCGCCTTTGGCGCAAAGCTCTGCGC
>ERZ1643251.1727-NODE-1727-length-24161-cov-5.482826_pt1 | contig 24161 bp, 16 predicted proteins | sample MGYA00579261_ERZ1643251 | MGnify/ENA primary metagenome ERZ1643251 (study PRJEB29033, sample SAMEA4952267) | chicken gut metagenome | biome: Broiler Chicken; feature: Gastrointestinal Tract; material: Caecum | place: Ireland | collected 2018 | study: Broiler... | reverse complement strand
TCGCCATCCGTGCCGTCACCAGCGTCGACGCGATGACGGCGGATTGGGCGCGCATCCCGTACGACGTGCTGGAAAAGATCTCCAACCGCATCGTCAACGAAGTGGAGCACGCGAACCGCATCGTCTACGACATCACCTCCAAACCGCCCGCTACCATCGAATGGGAGTAAGGGGATGAGGATCGCGCTCCTGCAGCTGCTGCCCGCGGGCAGTGCCGAAGAAAACCGCGCCAAAGGCGAGGCGTACTGCCGCCGCGCAAAGAAAGCGGGCGCAGATATCGCGCTGTTCCCGGAGATGTGGAGCTGCGGCTATTCCTTTCCGCAGGAGACCGGCGCGCTGCGCGCATCGGCGGTCGCGGCGGACGGAGAGTTCCTCTCTTCCTTCGGCAGCCTCGCGCAAGAGCTGAACATGGCGATCGGCATAACTTTTCTCGAACAATATTTGCCTTCGCCCCGCAATTCACTCTGCCTGTTTGACAGGCACGGCAGATGCGTTCTGCATTATGCAAAAGTGCACACCTGCGATTTCGGCGAAGAGCGGTGTCTGACCGCGGGGGAAGCATTCCCCGTCGCGGAGCTGGACACCGCGGACGGTACGGTGAAAGTCGGCGCAATGATCTGTTATGACCGGGAGTTTCCGGAAAGCGCGCGCATCCTGATGCTGAACGGCGCGGAAGTCATACTCGTGCCGAACGCCTGCCCGATGGAGATCAACCGCCTTTCGCAGCTGCGCGCCCGCGCGTTTGAAAATATGTGCGCGGTCGTTACGGTGAACTATCCCGCGGGGAAGCCCGACTGCAACGGACGGTCTTCCGTGTTCGACGGCATCGCGTATCTTCCGGGCGAGGAGGAGCCTCGCGACACCTGCCTGCTGGAAGCGCCTGCGGGAGAGGGGCTGTACTTTGCGGATCTGGACCTGCGGGTCTTGCGCGCATACCGCCGCAGCGAGGTGCACGGCAACGCCTACCGCCGCCCCGAATGTTACAAAAAACTGACAGACCGTTCGGTCGCAGAGCCGTTTATCCGCTCCGACCGCCGGAAACACGATTAAAAAGAACCAACGGAGGAAAGCATCTATGAGCAACAACAAGCGCCCCGAAAACATGGCGCGCATCGAAAGCAGGGAACTTGCGGAAGAGTTCATCCGTGAACAGGTCGCAGCTGTAAAGGCGCAGGTGGGGGAGAAAAAAGTGCTCCTCGCACTGTCCGGCGGGGTGGATTCGTCCGTCGTCGCCGCGCTCCTCATCAAAGCTATCGGCAAAAATCTCGTCTGCGTGCACGTCAACCACGGGCTTCTGCGCAAGGGCGAACCCGAACAGGTCGTCGAGGTGTTCCGCAACCGGATGAACGCAAACCTCGTCTATGTAGACGCGGCGGAGCGTTTCCTGAAAAAGCTGGAGGGCGTCGCGGAACCCGAAAAAAAGCGCAAGATCATCGGGGCAGAGTTTATCCGCGTGTTTGAGGAAGAGGCGCGCAAGCAGGACGGCATCGCCTTCCTCGCACAGGGCACCATCTATCCCGACATTCTCGAAAGCGGCCCCGTCAAGGCGCACCACAATGTCGGAGGGCTGCCCGAAGATATGCAGTTCGAGCTGGTGGAACCGCTCAAATTCCTTTATAAAGACGAAGTCCGCGTCGTCGGCAAGGCGCTCGGTCTGCCCGATTCGATGGTCTACCGTCAGCCCTTCCCCGGGCCGGGGCTGGGCGTGCGCTGCCTCGGCGCCATCACCCGCGACCGCCTCGAAGCGGTGCGCGAGTCCGACGCCATCCTGCGCGAAGAGTTCGCGAAGAACGGGCTGGAAGGCAAGGTCTGGCAGTATTTTACCATCGTCCCCGATTTCAAGTCGGTGGGCGTAAAAGAGGGGAAGCGCTCCTTTGAATGGCCCGTCATCATCCGCGCCGTAAACACGCGCGACGCCATGACCGCCACGGTGGAAGACGTGCCTTTTGCGCTCCTGCAGCACATCACCGCCCGCATCACTTCCGAAGTGAAAGGCGTCAACCGCGTCGTCTACGACCTCACGCCCAAGCCTACGGGCACCATCGAATGGGAATAAACGGCAAGAACACCGCCCCGCGGGGCGAAAGGGGGAGGAAGAACGTTCCGTTCTTCCTCCTTTGCTCTGTTCCGGGGAATTTTTTCTGCCCTCTTGACCTTTTGCGGATCATGGAGTATAATAAAGACATACAAGGGTAAAGGACAGAGGGGAAATGAAAAGAGAGAAAGCGGAAAAGCCTCCGAAAGGCACATGGAAAAATATCCTGAAAACGATATTTTCCTGCTGCCCGTTTTCGGCGGCTTTTTATATTTTCTGGGTGATCCTTTGCGCGGCGGCATCTTTTTTGATACTGTTCACGTTGGAGCGGCTCGTTGCCGAAGTGATGAAATTTTCTTCGGGAACGGCTTCCCTGCAGCTCATGCGGAAGAAGGGCAAATACCGCGCCATGTACGAGATGCAGAGCGGATGGTACCGATAAATAATCGACAGTAATGCCCGAAACGTCTTTTATCCCGCCCCTTTGCGAAAATTTTCGCAAAGGGGTTTCTTTTTGCGCAAATGTGTGGTATACTGAATTGATGTCTTTTCGTGCAAGAGAATCTGCCGAAAGAAGATAAGGGAGACATATGCCTGAACTGACCGCCGAAGAGATGCAGAAATTTATAAGCAGCCGCAAGCAGCCGGACAAACAGTACTTTCTCGACCTGCTCGACGAAGACAAACAGCGCGCGTACGAAGAACTGCGCGTCCGCGTCGTCATGGTGCTCCTGAAGGTGCTGTACCTCAATAAGCTCAAGGGTAAGATCAAAGAGGCGCGCGAAGAAGTCGCCGCGCTCCGCAAAGAGGGGTCGGGCGCCGAGTCCTACCGCTCCGTCATCGAAGCGAATGCGCGCATCCGCGCATGGCGCGCGGAGATAGAAGGGTACAAGTGCTTTTTCACCGAGCCGTACTTCGCGCGCATGGATCTGCTCGACGACAAAGAGGGGTACAACAGCTACTATATCGGCAAGAGAGGAGATATCAACCTCGAGATCGTCGACTGGCGCGCGCCCCTCGCCCGCAAGTATTATCAGAAGAGCCAGATCCTCTTTTCCATCAACCAATATAATTACAAGCAGATCCTGCGCCGCGCGCTGCGCACGGAAAACGGCCGTTTTCTCGATTACAAAAACGAATACCTGAACCTGCGCGATTTTCTCACCAAAGAGGAGATAGCGGGGCGTGACGAGGAGATCATCTTCGATCCCTACCTCAAAGAGATCCTGCGCGCCCGCAAAGACTCCTCCGAGATCTCCGACATCATCGAAACCATACAGGAAAAGCAGTACGAGATCATCACCCTTCCCGAGCGGGACAGCTTTGTCCTGCAGGGCTGTGCGGGGAGCGGCAAGACCATGATCATGCTGCACCGCTTGAGTTTTCTCATGTACAACAACGAGCGGCTCAAACCCTCCGACGTGCTCGTCATCACGCCGAGCGATTCCTTCAACGCCTTCATCGACGAGCTTTCGCAGGTGCTCGAGCTGGAAAAGGTCAAGACCCGCCGCATCGACGAGTATTTCCTGCAGCTTCTGAAAAACGAGGGCGTCGACGTCGGGGAGAAGATCGACTATGCCTCGGAAGAGCCGGAAGCCTACCTCGCTTATATCTATTCGCAGAAATTCTACGACGACGTGGGCGCCCGCCTGAAAAAGATATATGACGGCGTCGCGGGGATGTTCCTCGGGCAGGAGGTGGAAGAGGTCATAAACGGTGCCGTGTCTGCCTTCCGCGCCCAGCTCGACGCCTTTGCCCGGATCCGCAATGCCGGCGTGCGCGTGCGCCGCGCCGTGCTCGGCGAGATCAAAGAACGCGCGGAGGGCGGGCTGTATTACAACAAACCTTTCCGCGAACTCATGAACGAAGTCACCGCCGCGGAAGAGTTCCTCTCTTCCGACCTGAAGGGGGAACGGATAAAGAACGAGAGCTACTTCTATGGCAGGCTGCTCTCTTTCTACCGGGCGGGAACGTATATAACGCATATGCACGGGCGCGTCGTGAGCGATGCCCTCGAAGACCTTGCACGCCTTGAAGAAACGGTAAAGAAAGAGATGACCGATCTTCGCCGTTATAAAATTCGACGCGGAAGCGAAGAGGTGGAAACCTATGCCGACCGCATCGCCCGCCGCGCCGAACTGCTTGAGGAGATCGGAAAGACGGCCGCGCGCGTGCGGGAGATCGGCGAGGGGTTCACGGGCTTCTGCGAACTGTTCGAGGCGCTGCGCGGCAACGAGTATTTCGTGAAGATAGGGAAGTGCGGCACGCACATCGAGCTCGCGCGGCTGTTTTATAAAGAGACGGTGCGGCGCGCCAAAAACCGTTTCGGCATCGGCAAGGGGCTGTTCCGCAGCGATCTGTACGCGCTCTGCCTCATCTTCGCCCGCCTCGGCAGGCAGCTGCAGCCGCGGTACGGGCTTGTATTCGTCGACGAAGGGCAGGATATCTCCGCCAACGAATACAGGCTGCTGCAATTTTTCAACCCGGACGCGTCGTTCAACGTCTACGGCGACCTCGCACAGAACATAACGCCCTTCCGGGGGCTGCGCGACTGGCGCGACGCATTCTCCTGCCCCGTCCATACGCTCGGGCAGAATTACCGCAACACCAACCAGATCGTCGGCTATGTGGCGGAAGAACTGCATATAGATATGCAGCCCATCGGCTTTGACGGCCCGCCCGTGCAGACTGTCCGCCCCCGCGGCATCGGCGCCTTTTTCCGCGACAAAAAGGGGCTGAAAGCGGTCATCGTTCCCGCGTGCGACCTCGAAAAATACCGCAGGAAGAATTACAGCGTGCCGGGCAGCACGGGGAGGATATCCAAGACGCGGATCAATCTGCTCACGGTTTACGAATCGAAGGGGCTCGAATTCTCCTGCGTCGCCGTCGCCGACGCGCACATGAACGACCACGAGCGGTATATCGCGTACACGCGCGCGCTGAAAGAACTTGCCGTCATACGGGAGGCAGACGATGAAAACTGATATTTTGCTGGACGCCGACGAGACTATTCTCGATTTCGTGCGCTCTTCGAAGGAGAGCCTCTCCGCCGCCATGCGCGAGGCGGGCATGCCGTACGCGGAAACCGATTTTTCCGTATATAAGCGCATCAACGACGCGATCTGGCGCGAATATGAACGGGGAGAGATCACGAAAGCGCGCCTCTCCGTCGAACGTTTCGCCCGCTTTTTCGCCGAGAAGGGCATAGACGGCGACGCCGCATTGATGAATAAACTGTATTTCGGCAGTCTGTGCCGTACCGGATATCTGTTGGAAGGTGCGGAGGAATTTTTGCGTGAGTTGAAGAAACGCGGCAGAGTCTTTCTCATCACCAACGGCACGCCCGCCGCCCAATACGGCAGGCTGGACGCGCTCGGCATCCGCTCCCTTTTCGACGGCATCTTCGTTTCCGACGAGATCGGCTTCGCGAAGCCGGATCCGCGCTTTTTCGGGTATGTGCTCTCCGCAGCGGGCGCCGCGCGGGAAGATTGTATCGTCATAGGCGATTCCCTCACCTCCGACATAGCGGGGGCAAACGCCGCGGGCATTTATTCCGTATGGTACGCGCCGCAGGGCGAGCCGCTCGGCGCCGCGCCGGACGCCGTCGCGCGCAGCTATGCGGAAGTGCTTTCCGCCGTTGACGCCGCCGTATAAAAGCCGCCATACGTTCGCTCCTTTCGTATGAAGGGAGCGTTTTTTGTCAATAAAAAGGGGAAGTTTTGCGGGAAAGAAAAAGCCGCCGCGGATCGGGCGCAACGCTTGCTAAATCGGCGGATATGTAGTATAATGAAAGAGGATCAACGGACGGAAAATCCCGTCCCGGCGTGCCTGTGCCGGCGCGTCGGGCGGCGTTTTTCCGCAAAAGGCAGGAGGGAATATGGCAGGGAAAAAATCGGCAAAGACGGCGCTTCGGGAGAGCATCTCCCTCAACGTAAAGGCACAGCAGTTTTACGGATATGCCGACTATTATAACCGTGTGCCGCTGTTCGTGGCGCTGCAGCTGTCCAACGCCGGCTCCGAAGCCGCGGAGGATATCGACGTCGTCATCGAGAATGCCGACGGTTTTTTGCTGCCTTTTACCAAGCATCTCGACGACGTACCCTTTGAAAGCACAGTGGAAATATCGGCGGACAGCGTCGTTTCGCCCCTGTACCTGACGGAACTTTCCTCCGTCGCCGTTACGAAGCTGCGCGTATGCGCCATGCACGGCAAAGACGTGCTCGCCGAACAGTCCTGCGAAGTCACCGTCCTTCCCTTCGATTATTGGAGCGGCAGGGGCGGCAATGCCGAACTTTTATCCTGTTTCGTGCGCCCGAAGGTGGCGGACTGCGTCCGCGTCCTTACCGAGGCGCAGGAACAGCTGAAAAAGTGGGAGATCTCCTGCGAATGGCAGGGCTATGCCGAAGGGGACAAGAACAAGATACGCCGCATCGCGGCGGCGATCTTTGCCGTCATCAAAAAGCAGTCGGTGGAAAAATCTGCCGCGGAATTTGATTACAACGACCCCATGCCCGTCGGCGACATCACGAAGATACTCAAAAGCAGGGTCGGCACCTCTTTCGAGCTGTCCCTCTTCGCCGCCTCCTGCTTCGAGTGCGCGGGCCTGCATCCCGTGCTCGCCGTGGGCGAAAAGGCGGTGTCCTGCGGCGTATGGCTGTACGACAACTGCTTTTCGGAGAGCGCGGGAGACGATACCGTGCTCCTGCAAAACTACATTTCCGACGGCATCAACAACGTCAGTATGTTCGACGTCGAAGACCTCTTCGCGGGCAGGAACGTCAACTATACGGTGGCGGAAAAGCACTTTGCGCAGAAACTCGCGAACGGCTGGTTCGACACGGTCGTCGACGTAAAGCGCTGCCGCCTCGCGCGCATCGGCTCGCTTCCCCTCAAGGTGAAGGGGATCGGCGGCTACGAACTGCTCGGCGAACGGGAAACGGACATAAACGCCGCGCCCGCGGAACTTTCGGGCGCACGCAAACTCAATCTCGACGGCAAGGCGACAAAAAACAAGCAGTGGGAGCGCCGCCTGCTCGACCTTTCCCTGAAAAATTCGCTGCTGAATTTCCGTCCCGACAAAAACGTCCTGCACATCCTCTCGTCGGACATCAACGCCACCTATGAGAGCCTCTCTTCGGGCGAGGATTTTTCCCTGCTCGAAAAGACTTCCGACGTGCGCGGCGTGCTCCCCGCGGCGGATTATTTCCCCGCGCCCTCGTCGCTCGCCGTGCTGTCCGAGCTTCTCTCCGTCGAACTGAAAAACAGGCGCCTGCGCACCTGGTCGGAGCGTACCGAAATTGACGACGTGCTGCGCTTCCTCGTCAAAAAGGGCAAGACGGCGGAAGAGGAGGCGGGTGCAAACGTGCTTTTCCTCGCCTTCGGGTTCCTGAAATGGTATGAATCCGGCGGAAACGAGCCGAAATACGCACCGCTCGTGCTCTGCCCCGTGCGCATCTCGCGCAGCAAGGGCGGCAAGGGCTGGTCTGTCGCCTTCTCCGAAGACGGGATGCAGTTCAACACCACGCTGCTCGAATTTCTCATGCGCGAATTCAAGATCGACATCCGCGGGCTGGACACTATCTCTTCCGGCATCCGCGTCTCCGAGATCATGGCGATGGTCAAGATGGAGATCCTTTCCATGAAGGGCTGGGAAGTTTTCGACGAGGTATACCTCGCCAACTTCTCCTTCGCCCGCTATGCCATGTGGAACGACGTCCGCAGGAACATCGACAAGTTCCGCAAAAATCCTCTTGTAAAGTCGCTGCTCGATAACCGCCTCGAACTTCCCGACAACGTGTTCGAGGATAAGGCGGAAGACGATTACGATCCTGCCGAGGTGCTCACGCCGCTCTCCGCCGACGGTTCGCAGTTTGCCGCCGTCGCCGAGGCTGTTTCCGGCGCCACCTTCGTGCTGCACGGCCCTCCGGGCACGGGCAAGAGCCAGACCATCACCAACATCATCGCCAACAGCCTCGAACGCGGCAGGCGCGTGCTGTTCGTCGCCGAAAAGCAGGCGGCGCTCTCCGTCGTCAAAAAGAGGCTCGACTCCGTAGGGCTGGGCGATTTCTGTCTCGAACTGCACGGCAAGCTCGACAAGGCGCAGCTGCTCAAAAAGCTGGAGAGCACGCTCGCTCTCGCCGCCGCGCAGGAGGATCCGGATTTCGCCGCAAAGGCGGAACAGATCGCCGAAGTGCGCCGCGTGCTCAACGAGCCGGTCAACGCGCTGCACAAAAAGCGCAGGCTGGGCGTCTCCGTCTACGAAGGCATCCTCATCTATCTCAAAAACAAAAACGCGCCCGACGTTCTCGACATCGAAAGCACCTTCTACGACAGCCTTACCAAAGAAAAGCTGGAAAACTACGAGAATATGCTCATCGAAGTCTCCGCCGCGGCGAAGCAGTGCGGCGGGGTGCATCGTTCTCCCTTCGATAACGTCAACCTCTCCGAATACAGCCCCGAGCTGCGCAGCAGGGTATTCTACGCGGCGGAAGTCCTCCTCGCCGAGATACGCCACCTGCGTTCCTACCTCACGCTCTTCCTCGATTTTTACCGCCAGCGCGTCAGTTCCTTCACGCAGAAAAAGCTCAAAGCGCTCGTGCAGCTCGTCGATATGCTGCGCGGGGGAGAGGTGGATAAATTCTTCCGCTGCGACGAGAACGAGTTCTATGTATTTTTCAACGCGAACCGCCGCCTCGACCGCCTGCTCGGCAGCTATTTCAAAAATTTCAAGGCGCTCGTCGACATTGACGCCGACCCCGCCGTCATCGAACAGGAGCTGGATAATTGGGGAGAAAATTACAAGAGTTCGAAGGTGCTCTCCGGCGTGGCGAAAAAGCTCCGCCGCTGCGCGCTCGTCAGACTTGCGCCCGCCGAAGAGCTCAAATACATCGGCATCGTCGCGCAGATCTACGAGGATATAAAACTCGCCCGCGGCAACACGCAGCTTTCGGCGAATTTCACCGACCGCGGCGGCAGGCTGAATTTCCGCCGCAGGGAAGAATACCTCGAACCGCTCAAACGCATGCACGCCCTCGCGGAGAGCGTGTTCATGGATTACAATGCGGACAGCTTCAACAGCGTGTGCGTCCGTTCGGTGTGCGGCGATTACGCGCATCCCGTCCTCGACGGGCTGCGCCGCTGCGTCGTCGGGTTTGAAAACGCCCTCGACGCCTTCTGCACCGTCATCAATGCCTCTGCGGACAAGTATTACGACGAAGATATTCTCGATTACTTCGGGCAGAAGGCGGGCGCGCTCATCGACAACATAGATATGCTCGCGGCGTGGTGTATGTTCAAAAACATCTCCGCCCGCCTCGACGCGGAAGGGCTTTCCTTCGTCACCGATTCCCTCGAATCGGGCGCCGTCACTTCCGAAAACATCCTTGACAGTTTCCGCAAAAACGTCTACCGCAATTTCATCGAAACGAACATCGGCGCAGATCCCGTGCTCTCCAAATTCTCCGCATCCGTGCTGGAAGAGAAGATCGAGCAGTTCCGCGCCCTCGACGAACAGTTCACCCGTCTGTCCCGCGAGCACATCCGCTCCAAACTCATCGCAAACCTGCCTTCCACCTCCACCGAGGGCAGCCTCAGCCTCGAAGTGCTCGCCTTCCAGCGCATTTTCAAGAGCAATATGCGCGGCATGACGGTGAAAGATCTCTTCGCGGAGATCCCCGAGCTGTTCGGCAGGCTCGCGCCCTGCGTGCTGATGAGCCCCATCACGGTGGCGCAGTATCTGAAGGCGGAGCCCGATCTTTTCGACCTCGTGGTGTTCGACGAGGCGTCGCAGCTTCCGACCAGCGAAGCGGTCGGCGCGCTCGCGCGCGCAAAGAGCGCCGTCATCGTCGGCGACCCCAAACAGCTCCCTCCGACCTCCTTCTTCAGTTCGGGCTATGTGGACGAAGAAAATCTCGAGGCGGAGGATCTCGAAAGCATCCTCGACGACTGCCTTGCTTTGAGCATTCCCGAAAAGCATCTGAACTGGCATTACCGCAGCAAGCACGAGAGCCTGATCGCCTTTTCCAACATCATGTATTACGGCGGCAGGCTGTGCACCTTCCCGTCGCCGGACGCGCTCGAGAGCAAGGTGCGCCTCGCCCTCGTCGACGGCGTCTATGACCGCGGCTTTACCAAGCGCAACAAGGCGGAGGCGGAGGCGCTCGTTGCCGAAGTCGTGCGGCGCCTGAAAGATCCGCGCCTGTCCCGCTCGAGCATCGGCGTCGTCACATTCAGCACCGCCCAGCAGGACTATATCGAGCGCCGCCTCTCCGACGCGCTCGTCAAAAACAAGCTCGAAGACGTCGCCTATGAGCGCGAAGAGCCGCTCTTCGTCAAAAACCTCGAAAACGTGCAGGGCGACGAGCGCGACGTCATCCTCTTTTCCGTCTGCTACGGGCCCGACCGCGCGGGCAGGGTCTCCCTCAACTTCGGCCCCCTCAACCAGGTCGGCGGCTGGCGCCGCCTCAACGTCGCCGTATCCCGCGCCCGCGAAGAGATGGTCGTATTCTCGTCGATGACCTCGGCGATGATCAACCTCTCCAAAACGAACAGCAAGGGCGTCGCGGGGCTGAAAGCCTTCCTCGAATTTGCGGAAAAGGGCAAGACCTCCCTCGCCATCAGCTCCGACGAGCTGAAAAAGGCGCAGAGCGGCATCGGCAAATACATCGCCCGCGAACTCAAAACGTACGGCTACGAGTGCCGTTATGACGTCGGCGTCTCCGATTTCAAGATCGACTGCGCCGTGCTCGACCCCAAAAACAAAAAGCGCTTCATCCTCGCCATCCTCTGCGACGGCGCCACGGCCTACCGTTCGGGAGCGAAGGATCGGAATATCCTTCAGGTGCAGACGCTCAAGCTCAACAACTGGAACGTCGTCCGCCTGTTCACCATCAACTTCATCAACAACCCCAAGCGCGAGATCAAAAAGATCAAGGAGATGCTCGACAGGCTCACGGGCGTGGAAAAGGCGGGCAGGGATTTCCTCTCCAAATACCGCAAGAATTACCGCTATGCGAAGGTGGAGCAGCTTACAGACAATCTCTCGCAGTACGTTACGGGCGGGGAGAACGACGCGGAAATTTCCGCGCGCCTGAAAGCGATCTCCTCCGCGGAAGAACCGCTGAGCGAAAAATTCCTCATGAAGCGCTGCCTTTCCTCCCTCGGCATCCAGAAGTACGGGCAGAAGGTGGAGGAGCGGCTGCACGCTCTCATCGGGCTGTGCGGGCTGAAAGGGGAGGAACTGTGCGGCAGGACGTATCTGCGCAAGACGGACAAATGCCTCGACTGCGATTTCTACCGCGTGGAGGGCGACGATCCCGTGCGCCGTTCGGAAGAGGATTTCACTCCCTATGAGATCATCGCGCTCGTCAAGGGGCTGCTCGAAAACAAAGTCAGCCTCTATCTCGACGAGCTGGTGCGCCTCGTCTGCGCAGAACTGAAAGTTTCCCGCCCCGGCGACAAGCTCACCGAATTTATCGCGGAATGCGTCTCTCTGGGCGTCGAACGCTCCGTGTTCGTGCGCTCGGTCAGCGACCGCATCAGCCTCTGCTGATGAAGGGCGCGCTCAAAGCCGCACTCTGCGGCGGTGCCTTTATCGCCTGTGCGGCGGCGGCCGCGCTCCTGCCGGCCGCCGCGCCTCCCCGTGCGCGCCCCGTTTATGAGGGCGCGTCGCTCTCCGTCGCGTACGAAGGGGATATTTCCGTCATCGTGCAGGGCGACGTTTCCCGTCCGGGGAGATACCGCGTCGCATACGGCTGTACCTATGCGGAACTGTTCGCGCTCGCGGGCGCGCGGTCGTGCGGAGGGTACGACCTCTCCGCGCCGCTCTCTTTCGAGGACGCGGTGCTCGCGGACGGAGAATATTGTCTTTTTATCGTGGTGTGATATGACGGGCGGACTTACCGAAGAAAAAAGGAAGAGGACGGAATTTCTCTTCCGCGGCGACAGGATCGTCAACTTCCGCCCCGTGCTCTTTTTATCCCTGGGTTTCGGCTTGGGGATATTTTTGTCTTTTTTGCTGGGGATAAGGGCGCTTTGGCTGAATTTTCTCCTTCTGCCCGCGCTCTTGTTTGTGCTTTTCCGCCGCCTGCGCCGCAGGCCCTGCGGCGGGCTGCTGCTCTTTTTCGTCCTTCTCTTCGCGCTCTATTCGCTGGGCGCGCTCTCCTTTTCCGTGCGCATTTCGGATTTTGAGCGCGACCCGCCGCTGACGGGCGTCTGCACCGTGCGCGGCACCGCGGAAGAGGTGGGCAGGACGGAGAGCTGCGACGTCATCACTCTCTCCGACCTCTCCGTCGCAGACGGCAGCGGCAGGCTCCTGCATCCAGGCGGCCGCATGAAGGTATATGTGTACGGGAAGGAGGGCGTGTCCGGTATCGAAGCGGGTATGCGCGTCGAGTTCGGCGCCTCGCCGGATACATACGACGTTTATTCTTACGGCAGGGTGAACGCGTCCGCCGTCATAGGCGGGGTGCGCTACCGAGCCTTTGCTTCCGCAGAAGATTTTACCGTGATCGGCTATGAACGGGTGGGCGCGTTCGCCGCCTTCCGCGCCCGCATCCGCGGCGTGCTGTATTCCGCAATGGACGAGGAGAGCGCCTCGCTTTCCTATGCCATGCTCACGGGCAGCTGCGATTCTCTCGACGAAGACCTCATGCAGAATTTCCGATACGGCGGCATCGCGCACGTCTTTTCCGTATCGGGGCTGCACATCGGCGTCATTTACGGCCTGCTGTACGCGCTGATGAAAAAGCTGCGCCTGCGGCAGTATGTGCGCCTGCCCGTCATCTCCGCCGTGCTCGTACTGTATGCGGGCGTGTGCGGGTTTTCGCCCTCCGCCGTCCGCGCCGTCGTCATGTGCATCGTCCCTATGGCTGCGGAACTCTTCGGCACCGACTGCGACCGGACGAATTCCGTCGCCCTTGCCGCCTTCGTCGTTTTGCTGATAAACCCCGTCTATCTGTTTTCCGTGGGGTTTCAGCTCTCGCTCGCGGCGGCAGCGGGGATCATCGTCCTCGGCGGCCATCTTTCGCGCCTGCTCGCGCGGGTGCGCTTTCTGCCGCGCAGATTTTCCTCCGCCGTCGCCGTGTCCTTCTCCGCGCAGGCCTGCACGTTTCCCATATTGGTCGACAGCTTCGGATATACCTCCGGGTTGAGCATTCTTCTCAATCTTCTCTTTGTTCCGCTGATCAGCGCGGCGTTCTGCGTCCTGTTCGCGTTTACGGCTCTCGCCTGCATCTTTCCCGCGGCGGCGGGCGTGCTTCTCTGGCTCCCGTGTTATTTTCTGCGCATCGCCGTCCTTCCCGTCACCCTTTTCGAGTTCCGCGTGCTGCTGATCTGCGGTTTCTCCTTCGGCGGAGTCTGCACATTGCTGTGGTATCTTCTCTGCTGGACGGCGACGGACAAGATCAATTTGCGCCCGCTCCCGAAAACGATTCTCTGCCTGCTGCTGTGCGCCGCCCTCACCGCCGGCATGGCAGTCCGCAACATTCCCTCTTATGAAGGGACGATGGTCGCGGACGGCTACTACGGCAGCAACGCTCTCATCGTGCGCCGGGAAGGGAAGTGCGGGCTCGTGCTCCTCGGCGAACCGGACGAAGAACATCTCGGAACGCTCTTTCTCAAGGAGGGGATCGGGGAGATCGACGAAGCTGTCATCCTCGCCTCTCCGCAAACGGTGAACGCGGCGCTGCCCGTCGTCCTTCGCCTGGCGGCCGTGCATACGCTGTATGTTCCCGAAGAATGGTCTTTCCCGGATACTTTCCGGACGGTCGACGTCCTTCCCGCCGGCGGCTTTTTCTCCTTCTGCGGCGCTCCCGCCGATTTTATCGGGGATGCGACGCTGTACATGAACTTTTTCGGCTCGGACGTGCTCGTCTGCTCCGTATGGGACGGGCAGCGCCTTCCCTCGTGCGATCTTCTGCTCGCGGCCGCGCCGGACGACGCGCTGCTTTCCGCCTGCGCGCCCGCGTCGGAGGTGTATTTTGAAAAAGCATCGGGCAAAATATCCGTATATGGCGCGGGCAGCTTGCAAATCGGCTGGAAAGATGATATAATTTCCGTAAAAGAAATGGGGTAAAACATGAAGTTCGTCCTGTTCAAAAACAGTCTGAAAGAGGGGGCAGCGCCCATCTACCTCTTTGACGGGGAAGAAGAATATTTCAAGGAGAGGGGAGAGGAGATGCTCAAAGAGAGATTTCTCGGAGAGCCGTCCCTCAACTATTCGGCATTTCACGGCGAAACGCTGAAAGGCGCCGCGCTCTCCTCCCTCGTCGCGGCGGCGCAGAGCTTTCCCTTCATGAGCGAAAAGCGCATCGTCAGGGTCACGGACTTTTATCCCACCGAAAAGGAATACGAAACTTATCTGAAAGGATATTTTGAAAACCCTTCGGCGGATACCGTCCTTCTCATCGTCAATTCCTCCCGCCCGAAGGGGAAATTCGACCTGAAAAAGATGCCGAACGTGACGTATGTTGACTGCGGAAAGGCGGACGAAGAGACGGTGCTGCGCTGGATCTATACGCAGTTCAGACGCGCGGGCGTCCGCGCGGATACCGATTGCTGCGAGCGCGTCATGCACTATTGCCTCGGCGATATGTCGCGCATCGCGGGGGAGACGGAAAAGCTCATCGCCTACGCGGGGCAGGGCGGGGCGGTCTCGCCCGAAGACGTCGACGCCGTCGTCTACAAAGACGCAGAATACAAGACGTACGAGATGACGGGGGCATTCGGCGCGGGGAATTACGCAAAATTTCTCTCCGTGCAGCGCGAACTGATGGAAAAGGGCTCCGACGAAGGCGCCGTGCTCAACGCTCTGTGCGCGTATCTTCGCAACCTGCTCGAGATCCTTCTCCTGAAAAAGAGCGATGCGGAAACGGCGCGGGCGCTCGGCATGAACGAGTACGCGGTGAAGATGAGCAGGCGTCAGGCGAATGCCGTCGGCGCGGCGCGTGTGCGCGCCTGCTGGGAGTATGTCTATGCGGCGATAAGCGGCGTCCGCTCCGGCGAACTTACCGCTCCGGCGGCGCTTTTGAAGGTCAACGCGCAATTATTTTACGGGGAAGATGCAAATATGCCCCGATAAATGCGGAAAATGCTTTTCTTTTTTTGTTTTTTCATGTAAAATAATAAAAAGAGTCCAAGCGAAAGAAAACGGAACGGAGTAGCCATGCAGGAGTTTTTCAACAACGTAAAGTCCGCTTTTACGGATTTCGGGCCGGTCGACGCCCTCGTCATAGTGCTGTTCGCGCTCGTCTTTTATTATGTGTTCCGCATCCTCAAAACGAGCAACGTGCGCAGCGTCATCGCCGTGTTTGCCGTCCTCGTTGTCGCGACGGGCATCATCTTCATTTCCGACAGCAACCTGAAGGGCGATGCCTTCATGGTCATTCCGCTCGTCCTTGCGGGGCTTGTCCTCGTCATTTTCAACGTGGAAGTAAAGCGCGACATCCTCAACCTCAATTCCCTCAACCGCATCACGGAAAAGCGCGAGCATCAGGCGTCGGCGAGCAAAGACGAGGTGGAACGCTATATCTCCGAGATCATCCGCGCCCTGCAGAGCCTGTCGAAAGACAATATCGGCGCACTGATCATCCTCGCCAACGACAACATCCCCAAGCAGGTGCTCGACAGCGGCGTGATCCTCGACGCGAACATATCTTCGCAGCTCATAGAGGGCATTTTCTTCGTCAAGGCGCCCCTGCATGACGGCGCCATGATCATCAACAATTACAAGATACAGGCGGCAGGCTGCTTCCTGCCGCTCACGCAGAACGTAAATATCCCGAAGGAACTCGGCACCCGCCACCGCGCCGGCATCGGCATCACGGAAACCTCCGACGTCATCGCTCTCATCGTTTCCGAAGAGACGGGCATCATCACCATTGCCCAGCGCGGCAAGATCACCCGTTATGCCGATTACGATCTGCTCAAAAAGACGCTGAACGATTACTATTGGAAAGATCTCGCATCCGACGGGAGGAAACGCGCATGAGAGACAAGAGCTTCTGGAGAAAAATAGCGGGCATATTCATCGACAACGTGCCCATCAAACTTCTGGCGATCGCGCTCGCAGTCGTCGTGTTCATCGTCGTCAATTACGGCGGCTGAAAGGAGTGCGGATGGATAAGACCTGCATCGCCGTACCCGAGATCGTATTGCCGGCCGCAGGGGTGGACATGACGGCGTGGGCGGTCATCGCCTGCGACCAGCACACTTCCGACGCGGCATATTGGGAAGAGCTCGACCGTTTCGTGGGGGACAGGCCCTCCGCGCTCCGGCTTACCCTCCCCGAGATCTACCTTTCCGACAGCGAACGCCGCACGGCGGAGATCGAGCGCACCATGCGCGAGTATCGCGCGCGCGGCATCTTCCGCAAGCTCCCGCCCGGCTTTGTCGCCGTCGGGCGCTCCGCGCCGGGTACGCCCGTGCGCCGCGGCATCGTGCTTGCCGTCGACCTCGAGGCGTATTCCTATGCGCCGAAGAGCGACGCCATGATCCGCGCGACGGAGGCGACCATACTCTCGCGCATCCCTCCGCGGCTGAAAATACGCGAGAACGTTTCCCTCGAGTTTCCGCATATCATGCTACTGTACGACGACCCTTCGGATACCGTCGGGCAGTGCGTGCGTGCCCGGCTCGGCGAAACGCTCTACGATTTCGACCTGAACATGGGCGGCGGGCATATCCGCGGCAGGTTCGTTTCCGACTGCGCCCCCGTGATCGCGGCGTTTGCCTCCCTCATAAAGGACGGGCTTCTCTTTATGGTCGGCGACGGCAACCACTCCCTCGCCACGGCGAAAGCGGCATGGGAACGGCTGAAACCTTCCCTGTCTGCGGCGGAGCGCGAAACGCACCCCGCCCGCTATGCGCTGTGCGAGGCGGTCAATCTGTACGACGAAGGCATCCGTTTCGAGGCGATCCACCGTTTCGTGACGGGCATAGATCCCGATAAATTCGCGCGCTCGCTCTCCTTTGCCGGAGAGGGCGCGGGTGAGCTCTGCATCGGCGGGAAAAGCGCGCCCCTGCGGCTGCCCGCGGATGTGCCGCAGGCGGTAGCCGCGGCAGACGAAGCCATCGGCGCATACATAGCGGAAAACGGCGGCGAGGTTGACTATGTCCACGGCGACGATGCCGTCCGCGCGCTTACGGCAAAGCGGAAAGATTCGGCGGCGATCCTGCTGCCGAAGATGGACAAAGCCGCGCTGTTCGATGCGGTGAAACGGGGCGGGAGCCTGCCCAGAAAGACTTTTTCGATGGGGGAAAGCGAGGAGAAGAGGTATTACATCGAGGGCAAGGAGATAAAAAAATGAGCCTTACTGTCTGCAAATTCGGCGGTTCGTCTTTGGCGGACGGCAACAACATACAGCGCGTCGGCGCCATCGTGAACGCCGACCCCGCCCGCAAATATGTGGTGGTGTCCGCCCCCGGAAAGCGCTATTCCGGGGATACGAAAGTTACGGATATGCTCTATGCCTGCTACCGCGAAGCGGAGGAGAAGGGCAGCTGCGCGGAGGCATTTGCCGCCGTGCGCAGGCGTTTCCGCTCCATCGTGGACGAACTCGGCATGGACGGATTCGACGTCGACGCCGTCCTCGACGAAACCGAGCGCGACATAGAGCAGAACAAGAGCGCCGACTTCACGGCTTCCCGCGGCGAATATCTCAACGCGCGCATCATCGCGGCGAAATTCGGAAGAAAATTCGTGGACGCAAAAGACATCGTCTTTTTCAACGAAAAGGGCGCGCTCGACGAAAAGCGCACCTACGCCGCCATAGCCGCGGCGCTGGAGGGCTGCGACGGCGCGGTCATTCCCGGCTTTTACGGGACGGACGCCTCGGGCAGGGTCAAGACCTTTTCCCGCGGCGGAAGCGACATCAGCGGTTCCGTCGTCGCGCGCGCCGTCAATGCCGATCTGTACGAAAACTGGACGGACGTCAGCGGCTTCCTCGCCTGCGACCCGCGCATCGTCAGCAATCCCGAAAAGATAGAAACAATTTCCTTCAAGGAGCTGCGCGAGCTTTCCTATATGGGCGCGAATGTCCTGCACGCGGATTCCATATTCCCGGTGCGGAAGGGGGATATCCCCATCCGCATCAAGAACACCTTCCGTCCCGAAGATGCGGGCACGCTCATCCTTCCTTCCAAAAAATACAAAAAGCACGGCAATATCGTCACGGGCATCGCGGGGAAAAAGGACTTCACCGTCATCTTCCTCGAAAAGTCCATGATGAACTCCGAACTCGGCTTTGCGCGCAGGGTGCTCTCCGTCCTCGAAGAAGACGGAATCAACTTCGAACATATGCCTTCGGGGATAGACACGCTTTCCCTCGTCATAGACAGCCATTACCTCGCGGGCGGCGTCCTCGAACGCCTCCTGGAGCAGATCCGCGCCGCCGTCGCTCCCGATTATATCCGCGTGCTTGAAAACATCGCCCTCGTCGCGACCGTCGGTCACGGCATGGCGTTCAACATCGGTACTTCCGCGCGCCTGTTCACGGCGCTGTCCGAAGCGGGCATCAACGTCCGCATGATCGACCAGGGTTCCAGCGAGATCAACATCATCGTCGGCATCGACAACGACGATTACGAAAAGTGCGTCCGCGCCGTCTACCGCGAATTTTTCGGAAAGGGCAACAAGGCCGCCGAATAAAACACGCAAAAACAGAGAAGCGCCGCCCGCATATTTGCGGGCGGCGCCGTGAATGCAGAAAAGAGGAGCTGTCGCTCCTCTTTTTTCTTTTTTATACGATGATATTGACCAGCCTTCCGGGCACGACGATGAACTTGCGGATGACCTTGCCCTCCACGAGGGGAGCGATGGTCTCGTTCGCGAGTACGGCGGCACGGATATCCTCCTCCGACGCGTCTTTGGAGATCATCATCTTTGCGCGGATCTTGCTGTTCACCTGCACGGCGTACTCCGTTTCCTCCCGCACCAGCGCGCTCTCGTCGCATACGGGATAAGCGCGGTCGAAGACGGAATATTTCCCGCCCGTCTGTTCCCACAGCTCTTCCGCAAAGTGGGGCGCACAGGGCGCGAGCAGCAGGAGCAGGTCGCGCGTGCATTCTTTGAAGAAACTCACGTTCTTCGCGCCCGCCCCGTCGTATTTGTACAGCGCGTTCACGTATTCCATCAGCCTCGCGACGGCGGTATTGAAGGAGAAGTTTTCCATGTCGCGCGTGATCTGCTTGATCGCATAGTTGCGCGCGTAATTCAGCTCCTTTTCCTCCGCGCCGAAAGGTTCGTCTTTCGCCGCCTTCATATCCCTGACTTTCAATACCAGCCTTTCCGCGCGGTCGAGGAATTTCGCTACCGATTTGATGCCGTCGTCGCTCCACGGGCCGCCCTCCGTATAGGAGAACCCGAACATGAGGTACATGCGGAACACGTCGGAGCCGTATGTCGAAACATATTCGTCGGGGGAAACGATGTTTCCCTTCGATTTTGACATGCGGTTCCCGTCCGGGCCGAGAATGACGCCCTGATGCACCAGCGATCTGAAGGGCTCGTCGAAGTTCAGGTATCCCATGTCGCGCAGCGCTTTGGTAAAGAACCGCGCATACAGCAGATGCATGCAGGCGTGTTCCGCGCCGCCGATATATTTGTCGACGGGCAGCATCCTGTTGATGACGTCGGGGTCGAAGGGCGCCTTCGCATTGTGCGCGTCGGGATAGCGCAGGTAGTACCAGCTCGAACAGACGAAGGTATCCAGCGTATCGGGGTCACGCATCGCGTCGCCGCCGCAGTGCGGGCACTTGGTGTGCATGAACTCGTCGCATTTGGCGAGAGGGGATTTCCCGTCCGGCTCGAACTCTACATTGTAGGGAAGTCTGACGGGCAGGTCTTTATAGGGCACGGGCACGATGCCGCATTTGGGGCAGTGCACCACGGGGATGGGCGCGCCCCAGTAGCGCTGGCGGGAAACCAGCCAGTCGCGCAGGCGGTAATTCACCTTGCGCTCGCCCTTGCCCATCTTTGCCAGATAGTTCGAGATCTCCGTGCGCGCCTCGTCGCCGAATCTTCCGTCGAACTGCAGGCTGTTCACGCAGATGCCGTCCTCGCAGAAGGGCAGCACCGTCTCACCGTTCCTGTTCTCGATGACTTTCTGAACGGGCAGACCGTATTTCTGCGCAAAGGCGAAGTCGCGCTCGTCGTGGGCGGGGACGCCCATCACCGCGCCCGTCCCGTAGGAATACAGGACGTAATCTGCCGCATAGATTGGTACTTTTTTGCCGTTCACGGGGTTGATCGCGTAGTGCCCTATGAACACGCCCGTCTTTTCGCGGGCGGAAGAGAGCCTGTCGATCTCGTTGGTCTTCGCGGTGTTTTCGATGTATTCTTCGACTGCCGCGCGCTGCTCTTCGGATACGAGTTTGCGCACGAGGGGATGCTCGGGGGCGAGCACCACATATGAAACGCCGAATATGGTATCCACGCGCGTCGTGAACACCTTGAATTTATCGCCGCTCTCGCACTCGAATTCCACCTCGCAGCCGACGGATTTCCCGATCCAGTTGCGCTGCATCAGTTTGGTCTTTTCCGGCCAGTCGATGGTATCCAGCCCCGAAAGCAGCTCCTCCGCGTATTTGGTGATGCGGAAGAACCACTGCGTGAGGTCTTTCTTGACGACGGGCGTGCCGCAGCGCTCGCAGCAGCCTTCCTGCACCTGCTCGTTGGCGAGCACGGTGTTGCAGCTCGGGCACCAGTTCACGGGCGCTTCCTTGCGGTAGGCGAGCCCGTTTTCGTACAGTTTGAGGAACATCCACTGCGTCCACTTGTAATAGTCCTCTTCGCAGGTCTTGATCTCTGCCGACCAGTCGAACATGGCGCCCATCGCGCGGAGCTGATGCTCCATCGTCTCGATATTCTTTTCCGTGGAGTCTTTGGGGTGGATCTTCGTCTTTATGGCATAGTTTTCCGCAGGCAGGCCGAAGGCGTCGAATCCCATCGGCTGAAACACCTCGTACCCCTGCATCCGCTTGAAGCGGGCATAGCTGTCCGCGGGCCCGTAGTTGTACCAGTGCCCGATGTGCAGCTTCGCGCCGGAAGGGTAGGAGAACATTTCAAGAACATAAAATTTCTTGTCGGCGTTTTTCTTGTTGAAGCAGTTTTCTTTTGTCTTTTCCCAGCGCTGCTGCCATTTGCTTTCAACGGCTTTCATGTCCATCGGTCGCATCCTCCGCGCTCGCACGAGCGTCTTTCTTCTTTTTTCTCGCAATCGGCCTGTAAATATGGTAGGCGACAGGCCCCGCCACGGGCAGGAGCAGGATGACGAGATTCCAGGGAATGATCGCCTTCACGAGTCCCATATCCTTCATCAGCAGGTAAATGGTCGCGATCGACAGCACATAATGCACCGCGAGCACCGCGATGATCGCGATAATCCAGGGTTCCATCGCTCCTCCGTACGGAATGCTTTATTGAAAAATTATAGACTGTTTTGCTTTTTTAGTCAAGTCAAGTGACAGCGAACGCCGAAATTTTTTAATTTTCGCGGTCAGAAAAGGCGCGTCCCGTAAATAAAACGCCCGGCGCGGCATACACTGTAAGTATGGAATTGCCTGTTATTTCGGAGCGGGAAGACAACTGCCGGTTCATCGCATACATCGCGGGCGCCCTCGCGCGCCCCGCCGGGGGGAATATGCGTATCTCCTTCGGCGGCGGCAGGGTCAGCCTCTCCTCCTGCGGCGAAGAGCTCCGCCCTCTGGCGGAAGAAAAGATCGCGGAAGTGCTCTGTATCGGCTATAAATATGCGGAACTGGCGTCCGTCGCGCCCGCGGGGCTGGGCGCGGGAGACACGGAGATCCTGCGCGCCGCGATCATCGCGGCGGACTTTGCGGAGGACAAGAGATACGTCCTGTCCCGCCTTCGCGGCGCGCGAGAGTATCCGATAGACGGCTTTTTCACCTTCCGCCTGAAAGACCTGCGCGAAAAGTGGAAGGGGGTCGCTGCGTGCGTCCCTCCCGTGTTTACCCGCGGGCAGCTCTCGGAATTTATGGAATTTCTGCTCGGGACGGTGCGCGGCAAAATCTTTCTCAAAGGCAACGGCGTATACGACAGCCGCTGCCGCCGCCTGCGCCGTTCCGCCCTCATCGGCGGCGGCGATGCCGAACTTGACACGCTGCGCGAGATCGTCTTGAGCTGCGCGGGCAAAGTGGAGTGCCTCGGCGCGATCACCGCGGGAGAGGAAGACTTCCTGCGCCGCTACTATGCGGGCAGAGTAGGGTTCCGCGGCTGAAAAATTTTCCCGCGCGGGTGCCGCAAAACCGTTGACAAAACGGCGCAAACATATTATTATATTCGTAAACTTGATTCTGCCGAAGGGGAGAGACAAGTAGCGCGGGAGATAAGGTTCTCCAGAGAGCGGGGCGGATCGCTGCAAGCCCCGCGTTCCGTACCCGCCGCGAAACCGCTCTCGCCGCAGGGAGTTGCGCCGCTCCGGAACGGGCGCATTAAAGAGAGGCGGGCATCTGCCCGCAATTAAGGTGGAACCGCGCAGGCACTGCGTCCTTAAACGTATCGTTTGAGGGCGCCTTTTTATTTTCAGAAAAACACACGGAGGTAAGAGAAAAATGATCATCACACTCAAGGGCGGGGACAAAAAGGAATATGCCGCGCCCGTCAGCTGCAGGCAGATCGCGCAGGACATCAGCGAAGGGCTGGCACGCGCCGCCGTCTGCGCCCGCGTCGACGGCAGGCTGGTCGACCTCTCCTGCGTCGTTTCCGGCGACGCCGAGGTCGAGCTCGTCACCCTCAAAGACAAAGACGGGCTTCAGGTCTACCGCCATACGGCTGCGCACGTCCTCGCGCAGGCGGTAAAGGCGATCTTCCCCACCTGCAAGCTCGCCATCGGGCCGACCATCGAAAACGGCTTTTATTACGACATCGACTTCAAGACGCCGATCACGCAGGAAGACCTCGGCAAGATCGAGGCGGAGATGAAGAACATCATCAAGAGCAATCTGCCCGTCGAACGCTTCACGCTGCCCCGCGCGGACGCGATCAGGCTGATGACCAGATATTCCGAAAAGTATAAGGTCGAACTCATCAAAGACCTCCCCGAAGGCGAAGAGATCTCTTTCTACAAGCAGGGGGATTTCACCGATCTCTGCCGCGGGCCGCATCTCCCTTCCACGGGCAGGATCAAGGCTTTCAAGCTGACGAGCATCGCCGGCGCCTATTGGCGCGGGAACGAAAAGAACAAGATGCTCACCCGCATCTACGGCACGGCCTTCGCCAAAAAAGACGAGATGGACGCCTATTTCACCATGCTCGAAGAGGCGAAAAAGCGCGACCACATCAAGCTGGGCAGAGAGCTGGGTCTGTTTGCCTTCCTCAACGAGGGCAAGGGCTTCCCGTTCTTTCTTCCGAAGGGCATGGTGCTGAAAAACACCCTCATCGACTATTGGCGGCAGATCCATACCCGCGAGGGATATGTGGAAGTGCAGACGCCCATCATCCTCAACCGCTCTTTGTGGGAGACCTCGGGGCACTGGGATCACTATAAAGAAAATATGTATACGACCAAGATCGACGGGGAAGACTGCGCCATCAAGCCCATGAACTGCCCCGGCGGCATGCTCATCTACAAACTCACGCCGCACAGCTATAAAGATCTTCCCATCCGCATGGGCGAGCTGGGCATCGTGCACCGCCACGAAAAGAGCGGCCAGCTGCACGGGCTGATGCGCGTGCGCTGCTTCACGCAGGACGACGCGCACATCTTCATGCTCCCCGAACAGATCACCGAGGAGATCAAGGGCGTCGTGCGCATCATCAACGAAGTCTACACGCTGTTCGGCTTCAAATATCACGTCGAACTCTCCACCCGCCCCGAAGACAGCATGGGCAGCGACGAGGATTGGGAGCAGGCGACGAACGCCCTGCGCGCCGCCCTCGACGATCTCGGGCTTCCCTACGAAGTCAACGAAGGCGACGGCGCCTTCTACGGCCCGAAGATCGACTTCCACCTCACCGATTCCATCGGCAGAACGTGGCAGTGCGGCACCATTCAGCTCGACTTCCAGCTCCCGCAGCGCTTTGAAGCGGAGTATACCGGCGAAGACGGCAGAAAGCACCGCCCGATCATGATCCACCGCGTCGTGTTCGGCTCCATCGAGCGCTTCATCG
>ERZ1643251.1725-NODE-1725-length-24167-cov-4.804164_pt1 | contig 24167 bp, 17 predicted proteins | sample MGYA00579261_ERZ1643251 | MGnify/ENA primary metagenome ERZ1643251 (study PRJEB29033, sample SAMEA4952267) | chicken gut metagenome | biome: Broiler Chicken; feature: Gastrointestinal Tract; material: Caecum | place: Ireland | collected 2018 | study: Broiler... | reverse complement strand
GCAAACGTTTTTCATCGGAAGTTTATCGTTTGCCGAATGCTAAGGACCGCGTTCTTGCGGCACTTAGCTCATTATCGAGGGGCGTGGAAAATCGTTTCCGCAGGCATGAACAAAACGGCGGGGTACCGCCGTTTTGTTCATGAAATATATTATTCGATGAATTTTTATATCGCGGTACGTTCGCCGAAAAGGCGGGTCGGCCGTAAAAATAAAAGGGAGATAATGATATGCAGAAGAAAAGAAACGTAGGGCTTATCCTTCAGATCGTGCAGATCGTGGTGGTCGCCGTCGTTTGCGCCGTTGCCTGCCTGATCGCTGTAAATATCGAATCGGGCGAAAATGTCGTTAATACAAATATTTTAGCGATTTTACCGACCATCGTCGTAGTAGGCTTTTATTTGATAATCATCTATCTTGTCGGGACGATCAACGGTCGTAAAAACATGAAAACAAACACCTGGATGTTGACCGTTTGCACTGTATTTACCGTGTGTACGATGATCCTCGGGATATTCGGTCTGATCGGCACTATCATGGTCCGCAAGGATATCAAAGAACGGCAGGAAAGCGAAGCCGCGGCGCGCCGCGTTACGGCGCAGCAGCCCTCTATCATTGCGCAGCAGCCTTCCGTTGCACGGCAGACCGAGATAAGCGCAAACGCGCCTGCCAAAGCTGTAGATCCTTTCGGTATGGATACCGATGGCGCGGATGCGGAGGAAAAGACGTTGAAAGACTCCATACTGTACGGTCATGCCACGAGTATCGATATGGTCCGCGAAGACGGGGCGGAATGGAGCGTTACGATAGTCGACCACATTTACAGCTCCGCTTCGGGTAAGAACGAGCTGTATGCGCTCGTCACGCCCTCGGACGGCAAAATGGAGGAGTTCCACATTCTGTTGTATAGCGAAGAGGGGGACGGGCTGCTCCCCGTAGAACCCGATCTCGAGGATATAGTTTACGAAGAGTGGAAAGAAAAATACAATAAGGAGAAGGCAGAAATGCAAAACGAAGAAGAAAAGAGCGACGGCAAGCAGGAAAAGCTCGTTCTCGATCTGTACGACACTATCGTAAGCGAGCGCGATTGGAAATCGTTCCGTAAGAGCGCAACGCAGGAAGAGCTTGCGGTGCTCGCGATAGGTTCGAAATACAGGCTGAGCGGAGTCAGGTTCTTCCTTAAAGCGGTGGTGTCCGTTATCGGAACGATACTTTCCGTGATCATCGGTATAGTGACCGCCGCGGATATGGGCGTGTTCTCGATATTTATACTCGTAGGCGGGTATCTGTTCTTTAACCTGATGGCGTGCAAGTTGGCGGGTTACTCGGATACATATGGCAGCTGTTACAGAAAATTGAATAAGGAATACAAAGAGTTCGTGAGCGGCTTTTTCCGCGACAACGTATTCGTAAGCCTTTTGCGTACCGTAGTGTTGTTGCTTCTGCGGATATTCATCATACCTTATCGGATGATCTTGTTTGCGATCACGCTCTTTATCCCTCGCGCGAGCGATTGGGCGACGGCTCACGGCGGGCTTTCCGGCGCGGTGGTGTCTATCCCTAAGGGATACGACATAGGTTGCCTCGGCGCGATAGGCAAGTATTACGAATCCTGCAGCTTTACGGACGCTTATTTGCAGCACATCGAAGACGAAAAAGCGATGAAGAGAGCGAGCACTACCGAATACGAATATGTGGATAATTTCGGAGTGAGGCGTAAGGCATATTCCTCCGACGGACGTTACTTCTACGATTCTCCCGACTGCACATACAGGGTGGGAACGAGCGACGACGGCGGTCGTAATATAAAGCCGGATAACCCCGACGTCCCGAGACCGTAAACGTCATGATATGTAACGTTAAAACGCAGTTTTGCTCATTGCGGCAAAACTGCGTTTGTCTTTGTCGCGGAGCGTAGGCATTTCGCGCGTGAAGCGTCGGCGATCTATAAAAAAGATGTATGAGAAAGTTGCTATTTTTCGCAAGCCGTGCTATCTTATATATAAGAAAGCTCATCGGATCGCGTGAACGGGCGATACGATCCCTTGTTCATACGCCGAAATCAGATCATAGGAGGGCTCCGGAATATCGGAGTAATGACGATCATGAAAAAATTCTGTCTGATCATGGCGGGCGTGCTGGCGGTCGCGGCTATCGGATTAACGGCTTGCGGCGCTCCTGCCGATCCCGCAGTGCATAACATCACTTGTGCAGAGAGCGACGATTATCGAGTGATAGACCTGTCCGCAAAAGGGCAGGCGGGAAGCGATATTTTATTCGACGTCGTATCCGAAAGCGTATTTTACGAGATCGGCGAAGTCAGTTATAACGGAACGCCTATCGAAAAAGGGTCGTTGGGGTATAAATTCACCATGCCCGATGAGGATGTGACTATCGAAGTCAGGCTGACTCCCGTCACGGAATACGACGATCCGGACGACTATCTTTCCTGGGGAAGTACCGTTATCGACGAGATCTCGGTCGCGAGCGAGGAAGATATGGGATATACGGCTTTGGAGTGTACTCAGGAGTTGCCCCTTGTTTTCGATATGCGCAAATTCGGCGAATATAACAACGTTCTCGACAGATCCGAGATATTATCTTCCGATCAGAACGTTATTCCCGATGAGGCGTTGAGTTTCGATCCGCTGCTTGCGTCTGAGATAATTCCGGGCGGGACGAACACCGTGCGCGGCGGAAGCCTGGTCGTCGATCTGAAAAAGATCGCTCCGGGCACGGCTACGATCTATCTGTATTTGGATTACAATAATTCAGGCTCCGCCGCTTTGATGAGGACATTTACGGTCACCGAGTACGGCGAGATCGAGATAGATACCCTTGACGTGCCGTTTGTTGTAAAAAATAATACGAGCTACGACGACGAGGAAAACATCACGATATCTTTCACAGACAGCGATCCCGTTTACGGCAGCAATGCGCCCGAACGTCAGAGCTTTAAGCTGAGTGAGCTCACGAGCGGCGAGGGAACGTTCGGGTACGCCGTCGGTCACACTTATTCGATAAGCGCGAGCCGCGCCGTGTTGAGCGATGACGGTATCCACTACGATCCCGACAGTATGGTAAGTTTTTCTGTCTCCGATTGGGTGGGTCCCGGTTCGTCGGTCACCGGTTTCGTTAAGATCGAAGACGGCGAACTGACTTTGCCGAACGTCCCCGCAACGCCCGTACAGATCACCATGAACGACTGAATATACGCCCGATAAGATAGTATCGGGATAAAAGCCATAGCCCGAAACGACTATGGCTTAATTTTATGTCTATGATTTATATTTCGTGTTTTCGGTTTAAGTTTCTTCGGGGGAGGTACGGAGGGGGTCCTTCTTTTCAAAGAAGGACCCCCTCCGGAAAAACTCACACAAGAACTTACACGGAAACTCACACGGAAAACTTACATGCTTTCGTGGAAAGTCCTTTTGATGACTTCGAGCTGCTGCTCGCGGGAGAGCCTGCGGAAATTGACCGCATAGCCGGAAACGCGTATCGTGAGGGTAGGGTACTTATCGGGGTGCTCGTATGCGTCCATGAGCGTTTCGCGGTTGAGCACGTTGACGTTGAGGTGATGCGCGCCCTGCACGAAGTACCCGTCGAGCAGCCCCACGAGATTGGCGTAACGTTCCTCATCCGACTTGCCGAGCGCGTCGGGCACGATGGAGAACGTATTGGATATACCGTCCTGGCATACGCCGCGGTAAGGGATCTTTGCTACGGAATTGAGCGAAGCGAGCGCGCCGTTCTCGTCGCGGCAGTGCATGGGGTTAGCTCCGGGTGCGAGCGGCTCGCCGAGCTTGCGCCCGTCGGGCGTCGTACCCGTCTTTTTGCCGTACATGACGTTGGACGTTATCGTGAGCGCGGACAGCGTGTGCTTGGCGTCGCGGTACAGCTTGTGCTTTTTGAGCTCGCGCGAGAACGCCGTGACGATGAACACCGCCTCGTCATCCGCACGGTCGTCGTCGTTGCCGTACTTGGGGAAATCGCCTTCGGTCACGAAGTCCACCGCAATGCCGCGCTCGTCGCGGACAGGTCTCACTTTTGCATACCGTATCGCGGAAAGCGAGTCCGCTGCGACCGAAAGACCGGCTATGCCGTAAGCGCAAAGGCGGGTGACGTCAGTGTCGTGCAGCGCCATCTGCGCGGCTTCGTAAGCGTATTTGTCGTGCATGTAGTGGATGATGTTGAGCGTGTCCGTGTACAGCTCGGCTACGTATTGCATGACCTTTACGTAGTTTGCGCGCACCTTTTCGTAATCGAGGATTTCGTCGGTGATCGGTTCGATGCCCGGCACGACCCTGACGCCCGATTTCTCGTCCACGCCGCCGTTTATCGCGTAGAGCAAAGTCTTGGCGATATTGCAGCGCGCGCCGAAGAACTGCATCTGCTTGCCCACTTTCATTGCGGAAACGCAGCAGGCGATGGCGTAATCGTCGCCGTAGACGGGGCGCATTACGTCGTCGTTTTCGTACTGGATGGAATCCGTCTTGACGGACATCTTCGCACAGTAACGCTTGAACGCCGCGGGCAGTTTTTCCGACCACAGCACGGTAAGGTTAGGCTCGGGCGCGGGGCGGAGATTGGTTAGCGTGTGCAGGTAGCGGTAAGAGGTCTTTGTCACCATATGCCTGCCGCGCACGGTCACGCCGCCTATGGACTCGGTCACCCAGGTGGGATCGCCGCCGAACAGCTCGTTGTATTCGGGCGTGCGCAGGTGGCGGATAAGGCGCAGCTTGATTATGAACTGGTCTATGAGCTCCTGCGCGCCGCTCTCGTCGAGCAGACCGCGGTCCATGTCTCGCTTTATGAATATGTCGAGGAAGGTGGACGTTCTGCCGAGAGAGGTCGCCGCGCCGTTGTTCTCCTTGGTGCCCGCAAGGTACGCGAAGTAGAGCGCCTGCACGGCTTCTCGCGCGTTGCCCGCGGGGCGGGAGATATCGCAGCCGTAGCGCGCCGCCATGCTCTTTATCTTGCCGAGCGCGCGTATCTGCTCCGCGACTTCTTCGCGCAGGCGTATGCGGGCTTCGGTCATCGTGCCGTCCAGCCGCTCGAGATCCTTCTTTTTCTCTTCGACGAGGCGGTCTATGCCGTACAGCGCCACGCGGCGGTAATCGCCGATTATGCGCCCTCTGCCGTAAGCGTCGGGAAGCCCCGTGAGCAGTCCGTTATGACGGGCAAGGCGGGTGCGCTCGGGATAAACGTCGAACACGCCCTGATTATGTGTCTTGCGGTATTCGGAGAACTTCGCGTCGATGTCCTCGTCCAGCTTGTAGCCGTAAGCGTCGAGCGCGGACTTTGCCATGCGCGTGCCGCCGTAAAGATTGACTATGCGTTTTAAGGGCGCGTCCGTCTGCAGACCGACGATGACCTCGTTATCCTTGTCTATATATCCGGGCGCGAAGTTATCTATGCCCGAGATGATGTGCGTCTCTATGTCGTAAACGCCGCGGTCGAGCTCCTCCTGAAGCAGCTTTTCGCACTTGCTCCACACCGCTTTCGTCTTATCCGTGGGAGGAGCGAGAAAATCCTCGTTGCCGTCGTACGGCGTGTAGTTCTTGAGTATGAACGAGCGCACGTCGATCTCTCTCTGCCAGTTGCCTTCGCGGAAATCTTTCCATTCTTCGTAATTTTCGATCATTGCCGTTTGTCTCCTCCGAATAATTCGCTTTGCAGCTCTTTGCAAAGTTTCGCGTCCATGGGCGGTACGCCGTCGAGCGCGTAAGCCCGTCCCATAGCCGCATATTTGTGCACGCCCAGCGTGTGGTAGGGGAGCAGTTCCACCCGCTGCACGCCGCGCAGTCCGCTTATATAGTCTTTGAGTGCGAGCAAGTGCTCTCGTCCGTCCGTCAGCCCGGGGACGACGACATGCCTTATCCACAGCGGCACGCCGCGTTCTTCGCATGCGCGGATGAACTCTTCAGTTTTGGCGAACGATCCGCCGCATATCCCCGCGAACGCCTCGTCGCCGAGTTCCTTGATGTCGCATAGAGCAAGGTCGGTATGGCGCAGTATGTCGTCGTAATGTCCGTTTCCCGCGCCCGACGTGTCTATGCAGGTGTGCACTCCCGCCTGCTTGCACAGCTCGAGGCATTCCGCCAGAAATCCGGGCTGTGCGAGCGGCTCTCCGCCCGAAAACGTGACGCCGCCGCCCGAAGCCTTGTGGTAGGGGATAAAGCGCTTTATGCGCGATACCAGCTCTTCCGCGTCCGTGAGCGTCCCTTTGCCGAACTCCTGAGTGTCCGGGTTATGGCAGTATTTGCACCTCAGCGGACAGCCTTGTAGGAATACGACGGTGCGTATACCGGGACCGTCCACCGTGCCCATGCTCTCGAACGAATGTACATATCCTTTCATGCGCACTCCTTATCCTGCTCCGATCCGGCGCAGGGTATTCCGCGTCCGGAAGAAAGCGTTTTGCCTCGGGCATTATTGTCGGACATCCGCGTTCGGCGGAAAGCGTTTGACCTCGGCGATCCGGGAAAAAACAAAAGCCGCTCTGTAGCCCGGGACATGACTTTACCCAGACGGCACGGCGACTCTCCCTTCATACTCCCTTGCGGTAAGCTCCGCATCCGATCCGTCAGTCGTATGAAGTATCTTATTTATACACTATATATTGTATTTTGTCAAGCATTTTGACACAACATATAGTAAATAATTTAAGCAGTTTACCGCTTAAATTTCGTGGGATAGGGGAAGGTGCATAGCGGGGTTGATACACGCAAATAACATCGGTCTTTTGCTCCGACTTCGCGCGTACCGCGCTTCGGCGACAGTAGTATGCTCCCTCGTTATTTCCGCGTTTGAACCTCACTCTGCGCCTTCCGCTGTTTTGAGGTTATGGATAAGGTAAGGTTCCCGCCCGCCCGAATTATTTATCCCGCGCTAAAAGCGCGGACATTATTACAGCCCTCTCCGCGTTGCCCCAGAGAGGGTGGTGAGCACGGTGAGCCGCAAGGCGGCGATCCGCGAGCCGGGTGTGGGGAGTGTAGCTGACAGGATAAGTATATACCGCCCGTTTGCCGCGTTATGTTTTTTTGGTCATTTGTTATCGTAATGATCCGGTCCAAGTTTCTCGTAGGGTGTGGTTCGGGGCGGGGTCCCTCTTTGGAAAGAGGGTCCCCGCCCCGAGAAACACATACCGAAAAATTATCTGGCGGCGATCACTTCTATCTCGACGAGCGCGCCGGAGGGAAGTGCGGAGACTTCCACACAGGAGCGTGCGGGGGGTTCGGAAGGGAAGAGTTCGGCATATATCGCATTGACTTTTGCGAAGTCTCCCATGTTCTTCACGAACACCGTGGTCTTGACGACGTCGGCGGGGGTGAGGGAAGAGGCTGCGAGCAGCGCTCGGATGTTGGAAAGCACCTGTCTCGTCTGCCCTTCGACATCCGTCGCGACTATCTTGCCCGCGGTCGGGTCGATGGCTATCTGCCCGGAAAAGAACACCAGGCTGCCCGTGTCGATACCCTGGCTGTACGGCCCTATGGGGGCGGGCGCTTTATCCGTAAGTATTATCTTTTTCATATGTTAAAACTCCTTTGTCGCGTGATGCGATATATGGTCTTTGCTGATCGGGACGCGATCATCTTCCGCCGCGGCCGTTTTCGAGCACTTTGAGTCCGCTGTCGGTGAGCGCTTTTGCGACGCGTTCGCTGTGCTCTTTGCCGCCCACTTCGCAGCCGATGTGGAGGATGGTCTCTCCGAGCTCGAGGTCGGCGCTCATGCGGTCGTAAGTGATGGATATGACGTTGGCGTTTTCGGACGCGAGTATATGCGAGACTTTTTCCAGCATGCCGGGCTTGTCCTGCAGCTGTATGGAGAACTCTATCTTGCGCCCGCGGGAAACGAGACCGCGGTCTATTATCTTGCCGATGGTGGACACGTCTATATTACCGCCCGAGAGCAGGCACGCGACCTTCTTGCCGCGCACGTTGAGCTTGCCCGAAAGCAGCAGCGCGAGGGGAGTGGCTCCCGCCGGCTCGACCACGAGCTTTGTCCTTTCGATGAGATGTATGATCGCGGACGCGATGTCGCCGTCGCTCACGGTCACGACATCGTCGGCATACTTGTCGATGATCTTCATCGTGATTTCGCCGGGGTTCTTGACGGCGATTCCGTCGGCTATCGTGTAAACGCTGTCCGTCGCTATATGCTTTTTCTCACGGAAGGAGAGCGCTATCGCGGGCGCGCCTTCCGCCTGAACGCCTATCACGCTCACTTTGGGGTTTATCGACTTGACCGCGAGCGCCACTCCGGCGAGCAGTCCGCCGCCGCCCGCGGGGACTATAACGCAGTCGAGGTCGGGAACTTCTTCGAGCATCTCCAGCCCGAGAGTGCCCTGACCGGCTATGACTTCTTCGTCGTCGAACGGGTGGATGAACGCCGCGCCTTCCGTCTTTTCTATCTCGCGGGCGCGGAGGTATGCGTCGTCGTAGCAGTCGCCGTAAAGCTCCGCTTTCGCGCCGTAGCCTTCCGTCGCGTTTATCTTGGCTATGGGGGTGGTCTTGGGCATGACGATGGTCGCCTTCATGCCCATCGCCGAAGCCGCGAACGCACAGCCCTGGGCGTGATTGCCCGCGCTGCGTGCGACTATGGCTTTCGTCTTGCCCTCTTCCGCGAGCTTGGCTATCTTGTTGTATGCGCCGCGCACCTTGAACGAGCCTGTCTTCTGCAGGTTCTCGCACTTGAGGTACACGTCTCCGCCCGTCATCGCCGAAAACGTGGAGGAGTGATCCAGTCTGTTTCTCTGCACGACGGCGGCGAGCCGTTCGCGCGCTTCTCTGATGCTGTCTATCGTCATAATATATAATGATACTCCGCCGCCGCGCGTTTGTCAATCGTTCGCAAGGCTTAGCGGACAAAATCCGTCTTGACAAATGCCGCATGCTGTGCTATCATTTGCGTGTATGGGAAAGGTGACTGACATCAGACCGCAGAAGCGGGCAAAGACGCGGGTCAATATATATGTGGACGGCGAGTTCGCGGTTGCTCTCGAGGCGCTCACGGCAAAGAGCGGAGAGCTGGAGATCGGCGCGGAAGTGACCAAAGAACGGCTCTACCGTCTTGCCGCGGAAAGCGAAGCGGAGAGCGCTCTCCGCCGCGCTTTCGCGTATGTCGGCAGGAGGATGCGCACCGAATCGGAAGTGACCCGCTATCTTACGGACAAAGGTTACGGCGAACCCGTCGTGCGCGATACCGTAGACAAACTGAAAAGCTACGGCTATATAGACGACGCCGAGTTCGTCAAGAGCTATGTGGAAGCGAAGAGCGGCACGCGAGGTAAACTGCGCATAAAGCGGGATCTCGCGCTTCTCGGCGCGGACGAAAAGAGCGTGGAAGAAGCGCTGTCCGCGCTCGGCGATCAGCGCGAAGCCGCGGAGCGCGCCGCGGAAAAGTACCTGCGCACGCACCCTTACGATTACCGCAAACTGTGCGCGCATCTTTACGCCAAGGGTTTCGACGGCGACGATATCCGCGCCGCCGCGCGCCGCTTCGGCAAAGGGGAAGAGGACTATGAAACGAGTATATAGGACGGAGAGCATACGCCGCGCCGAACGTGCGGCTAAAGAACATCTGAGCGAAGACGAACTCATAGAGCGTGCCGCGGCAAAGCTGTGCGAGGTCGCCGAGTGCGTGCCTTTCAAGCGCGCCGTGATACTTGCCGGCGGCGGCAATAACGGCAGCGACGCGCTCAGTCTTGCGCACCTGCTGTACGACCGCGCTTACGAGGTCGCGGTGTACGCGGTGGGCGATAAGAGGAACGGTTTTGTCTGTCGCCGCATAGCCGCGCTCGAAGCCCGCGGCGTTGACGTGGTATGCCCCGCGACCGCGGACGAGGTGGACATAAACGCGGAAGACCTTGTGGTCGACGGGCTTCTGGGCATAGGTTGCAACCGAGAAATTACGGGTATTATGCGTGACATAGTAGCTAAGATCAATGACAGCCGCGCTTATGTCATTGCCGTGGACGTGCCTTCGGGGCTGGATTCGGATACCGGAAGGGCGCACGGCATAGCGGTGAAAGCGAACGAGACCGTGACGTTCATCGGTTTGAAGCAGGGGCTGTACCTTGCCGACGGGAAGAACTACGCGGGGCGGGTCACGCTGTGCGATATAGGCGTGGACGCGGGCGAGGCGGATCTTTACATCGCGGAGGACTGTGACGTCGCGATGCCCGCGAGGCAGCCGGTATCCAACAAAGGGACGTACGGCAACGTAAAGATAATAGCCGGCAGTCCGACGATGATGGGCGCGTCGCTTCTTGCGCACGAGTCGGCGCAGGCGGCGCTCCGCGGCGGAGCGGGGTACGCGGTGCTGTGCGTGCCGCGTTCGCTCGCCGCGGTGTACCAGGCGCGCGTGAAGGAAGAGATGCTCATGTTCATGCCGGACGACGGCGGGCGCATGCTTTACGACGGCTCGGCTTTGGACGAGGTGATGAAAAAGGCATCGGCGATAGTGATAGGTCCGGGCATGGGGAAGAACCCCGATCTGATTAAGATGATAAGCTATCTCGCCGCAAATTTTGAGGGGGCGCTGGTCATCGACGGCGACGGGCTGAACGCGCTCTCGGCGGATCTTTCCGCTGTCGACGGGCATAAATGCAGACTTGTGCTCACGCCGCATGTGGCGGAGTTCGCGCGGCTGATCCGCGACGACGGCAGCGCTCCCGACACCGACCGAGTGATATCGCTCGCGCGTCGGCTGGACGCCGTGGTGGCGATGAAGAACGCGACTACGGTCATAAGCGACGGCGAGCGGACTTTTGTCAACATCACGGGCACGCCGGCAATGGCGAAAGCGGGCAGCGGGGATGTGCTGTCCGGGCTGGTCGCGGCGCTTGCGGCTAATTTCCCGCCTTTGCGCGCGGCGGTGACGGCTTGCTATTTCTTCGGCAGAGCGGGCGAACGCGCCGCCGAAGACCGCGGCGAGTGGAGCGTCCTCGCAAGCGATATAATCTTAAAAATGTGAATGCAGGGGGCGGAAAACCCGCTTTGGACAAAGCCGGTTTTCCGCCCCCTGCACCCCCACTTTTCCGGTAAACTTACAAACATATTTTATTACCTGTACCTGATGCGGTATTTCGGGCGGTGAGCAAACTTAAAACGCGGGCGCGTATATCTTGCGCTCGCGTTTCAGATGAAGCCTAAAGATATGAGCAGCGCTTTGTCCACGAGCGTCATCATGCGCTCGTCCAGCGAACCCAGCTTGGCTTTTAAGCGCCGCTTGTCGAGAGTGCGTATCTGTTCGAGCAGTATCACGCTGTCGCGCGGAACGCCGTAAGTCCCGCCCGCTATCTCGATGTGTGTGGGCAGCTTTGCCTTGGTCAGACGGCTCGTGATCGCTCCCGCGATTATGGTGGGCGAGTACTTGTTGCCCACGTCGTTCTGTACTACGAGTATGGGGCGCACGCCGCCCTGTTCGCTCCCGACGACGGGACTTAAATCGGCATAAAAAATGTCACCCCTCTTGATCTCCATTTGCGATCGCCAGCTCTATTTCGCCCATCTCCTTATAACCTTCCGCCATCTGCTCTTTATCCATAGTATGCGCGGCAGGGAAGTATTTGTTAATTATCCGCCGCAGCTCGTCGCTTATCATGCGCGCCCTCCCGAGGTCCGTCCGATCTCCGAGAAGCTCTTTGGCTTCGCTTGCTTCGAGTACGATTATCACCATATCCCGCTCCTTTATACTTATTTTTTCCTCATTTCGGGCAGGTAATGCCTTGTAAAATCTGCCACTGTTTTTGCTCGCGCGGCAGTGCCGACTACCCGTAAAATACGCATTATCGCCGCGAAAATACAGGGTATTATGTCACACATAATACTGAATAAGCCGCAAAATACCCGCTTTTTTCGTTCAAAAATTACGATATCCGTTTGTTTGACTTAAATTTTTCGTTATGATATAATAAACGGACTTTGTCGGGGAGATGAGGAAAGGAGATACCTCGTGGAAGAGAACAAGGTCGAAGAGATCGGAAAAGAGCCCGCCTCGGACGTAGGCGGCAGGACGGAAGAGCCCCCTGCGGCAGTCGATGAGCCGACGGCGGAAACGCCCGCGGATGCGGACGCCGCCGCACGGACGGACGAGCAGGGTGCGCCTGAAGGCGAGCCGAAAAAGAGTGCTCTGCAAAAGGTATGGGGATGGCTGAAAGCCACGGTGCCGGGCGTGGCGCTTTGCGCCGTGCTCGCGGTGCCGGCATGGTTTTTGGGCAAGCTCGTGCCCGTCATCGGAAGCGCGGTGTTTGCGATAGTGTTCGGCATGGTCGTCGCATTTTTCCCGCGACCCAAGTGGCTGGAGAGCGGTATAAGATTCACCTCCAAAAAGGTATTGCAGGCGAGCATAGTATTTCTCGGTTTCGGCATGAACTTCATAAACGTCGTGGAGGTCGGCGGCAGTTCTCTGCTCATCATAGTATCCACGATAGCGACGTCGCTCGTCATGGCGTTCCTTATGTGCAAGCTGCTGCGCGTGCCTGCGAACACGGCTATGCTCGTCGGCGTAGGGTCGTCTATATGCGGCGGTTCCGCGATAGCCGCGACTGCGCCCGTCATCCGCGCGAAGGATAATGAAGTGGCGACTTCGATATCCGTGATATTCCTGTTCAATGTGATCGCGGCGTTCACGTTCCCCGCGATAGGACAGGCGCTCGGCATGACGGATACCGGCTTCGGTATGTGGGCGGGCACGGCGATAAACGACACTTCGTCCGTCGTGGCTGCGGGGCAGAGCTGGGAGAGCATCACGGGCAGCGACGCGGCTCTCGAGTATGCGACGATAGTCAAGCTGACGCGCACGCTCGCGATCATTCCGATAACTCTCGCGCTTGCGGTGTGGCAGCTCGTAAAGGCGAAGCGCGCGGCAAAATCGGCGCCGGGCGGGGAAATGCCGGGCACGCTCAACTTCAGCTTCGTCAAGGTGTTCCCGTGGTTCGTGATATTCTTCCTCATTGCGGCGGTGGTCAACACCTGGCTGTTCCCGCTCACGGGCGCGGGCGAGGACATTTCGTCATTCCTGTCCGACGCGGGCAAATTCATGATAACCCTGGCTATGGCGGCGATAGGGCTGAACACAAACGTCGTAAAGCTCGTCCGCTCGGGTCTGAAACCCATCCTCCTCGGTCTCGTCTGCTGGATCGCGATAGCCTGCGTCAGCATCGGCGTACAGACGGCCCTCGGTATGTGGTGATTTTTTCGAAGGCGATATCGCGGTTCGGCGACGTTACCGTTCGGTTTCGGCGACGATAGACCGGGTTCGTTTTATGTCGGTCTCTTAATAAAGACATCGGTCGGCAAAAGACCGCACGGAAATATCCGTGCGGTCTTTTGCCGTTGTCGTTTATAATGTTCCGCTTCTCGGCGCAATGCCGCGGCTCGCGCTTGTTTTCGTCAAAACGGTGACGGTTTTGTGAAATGAGTATGAATTGTCAAAAGATGTCCAAAAGAGGTCAATCAATGTCTTGAATTTTGATGGGGGGGGGTGATACACTTAAATTACGTTTCTAAGCGAAATGAAAATAAAAAAATGTAAAAGGAGGAATTTCGAATGAAGAAATTCGCAAAGAGAGCGGGCGTAGTTTTGCTCGCGGCTGCCGCGGTATGCGCCGCGGTAATGGCATTCACGGCATGCGGGGGAGCTCCCGCGCTCACGGCGACGTACGGCTCGAGCAGTCACACGTTCATGTCCGCTTATCCCGGGTATACGTTCAAGCAGCTCACGACCATCGTGCAGACGATAAACGTATACGATGACGGCACGTATATGCTCGTACAGAATTCCCGCAGTCTTTCGGGCGATCTGTCGTTCGATCCGAGCAACAGCGGCGATACGGACATAAGCGGCGTCAGTAACAGAGGATACGAGACCAAGATATTCTACGGTACTTATACTTCGGCGGAAGAGGAAGGCATGATAACGCTCACCATATCCGCTCCCACGGGCGCGGTATATGTCTCTTCCGGCGGTGCGATGGGCGGCGGATATTACACCACTTACGCATGGACGGACGAAATGAGCGCCGCCGCGGGCGGTGAGAACGGAGCGATGACTGCGGAGCAGTATCTCGAATCCGTGTCTTACGGAGAAAAGAGCATTATCGTCGATACGTCCACTATGAGCTTCACCTACGTGGATCTCTCGGCATCGGCATGATCGCGGAGGATTGCTTATCATGAAATTATTCGGAAAAACGGGTATGTGGCGCGGACTTTTCGCCGTTTTCGCGGTACTCTTTTCCGTCGCGGCGTTCATGACCGCACTGTGCTTCAGGTGGGAGGGACAGGTCAATATATTCCTGAATACCCTCCCTCCGGCTCAGTCGGTCACCGACGATACCGAATATTTTGCGAGCGACTACGAACGCAGCGACGACGGTTATCTGGAAATGGTGGCGGCTTCGGACGAGAACGAGGTCCTTACCATGCAGGAGGGCGCGGTGCTCGTCAAAAACGACGGCGCGGCATTGCCTCTTACCGCAGAAGAACGCAGCGTGACGCTTTTCGGCAGATCGGTCGCCGACCCCGTATATCGCGGTAATTCGGGCGGTCCCGCGCTCGACGCGTCGAGAGTGGTGTCGCTGCGCGCCGCGCTGGAAAACGAAGGCTTCGATATCAACGAAACGCTTTATGACGCTTACGCGGCGAGCGACACCGAGAGGGTAAAAGTAGCCGTCGAAAATAACGACGGTATAAAGTCGGATATCGGGGAAGAGGATATCGGTTTTTACACGTCGGCATTACAAGCGTCGTATGCAAACGCATATAACGATGTCGCGATAGTGATGTTCTCCCGCGACGGCGGCGAAGGACGCGATCTGTTCGCCTCGGATGCCGACGGCGTGTCGCAGCTTGCTCTTCACGAGAGCGAAGCGGATCTGCTCGAAATGATCGAGCAGTCGGGCAAGTTCGGTAAAACCATCGTGCTCATCAACAGCGCATATCCCATGGAACTCGGCTGGTTGGACGAAGCGGAGTACGGAGTGGACGCCTGCCTTTGGATAGGCGGTCCCGGACTTAAAGGCTTTGACGGCGTTGCGGATATCCTCGTGGGCAAAGCCGATCCTTCAGGTCGGTTCGTAGATACTTATGCGTCCGATTCGCTGTCCTCGGCGGCGGTGCAGAACGCTTTCGACATAAATTTTACGGGCGATACGGCAAACTACATCGTGGAAGCGGAAGGCATTTACGTCGGATACAAATACTACGAAACAAGATATCACGACGCAGTGTTGGGCACAAACGACGCGACCGGTGATTACGGCGTTTTTGCAGGCAACGGCGTTTGGGATTACGCGGACGAAATGGCGTATCCTTTCGGCTACGGCACGAGTTACGCGAGCTTTACGCAGACGCTCGAGTCACTGACGTGGGACAGAGACGCGCATACGGTAACGGCTGTCGTGAACGTAAAGAACGACGGCTGTCCCGACGGCTCGGCTTTTGCGGGCAAGTCCAAATCGGTAGTACAGCTGTATGCGAGCCTGCCGTATGAAGAGGGCATGGCGGAAAAGAGCGCAGTGCAGCTCATAGGCTTCGGCAAGACGGGTCTGCTCGCCGAGGGCGACGAAGAGAAAGTCACGATCGTTGCCGACGATTATCTTTTCGCCACTTACGATATGAACGCCGTCAACGGCGCGGACGAGAGCAAGAAAGGCTGCTACGTGTTCGACGCGGGCGACTACTACTTCGCGATAGGCAACGATGCTCACGACGCGCTCAATAACGTGATGGCGGCAAAGTACGGCAGCGCGGTGTCCGGTAAACTTACTGACGCGGCGGGAAATATCGTGGCGGGCGATGAGGCGAAAACGGGCAAATATACGCTGGACGCGCTCGACAATACGACGTACGCCGCAAGCCGAGAGACCGGTAATGTCGTTTCCAACCGTTTCGAGGATGTGGATATAAATTATTGGATAGAGGATGCCGTCACTTATATGACGCGTTCGGACTGGTCCACGTTCCCTAAGACTTACGACGGTCTTACCGCTACGGCGGAAATGACCGCGCAGATGCACGAAGCGGCGTATACCAAACCTTCCGACGCGCCGTCTTACGACAGCTTCACGCAGGACGCTCCGGTGACGCTCAAACTCGTGGAGATGCGCGACGTACCGTTTGACGATCCCAAGTGGGAGACATTCATCAACCAGCTGTCCGTAAAAGAAATGGGCGACATGATAGGTGAGAATTTCGGTCAGCCGGCGGTGTCGGATATAGGTAAAAACGCCAATACGAACTCCGACGGTCCCGCGGGACCGCAGGCGGGATACCGCGGCGACGAGATCACGGGTACCGCCACCATGCGCATAAACGAAGTGGTCGCAGCAAGCACATGGAATGTCGATCTGCTTGCTTCGCGCGGCAGCTTCATTGCCGAGGACTGTCTGTTCGGCGGTACGACGCAGCTCTGGAGCCCGGGCGCGAACATCCACAGGACGCCTTTCTCCGGTCGTAACTTCGAGTATTACAGCGAATGCAGCGTCATGTCGTATCTTTGCGGCGCGGCGCAGTGCGCGGCGATGCAGGCGAAAGGATGCAACGCCGCACCCAAGCACTTCGCGGGTAACGACCAGGAGACCAACCGCGGCGGACTCTGCATATATATGACCGAGCAGGCGCTTCGCCAGGGACCGTTCAAAGGCTTCGAAGGCGCGATGGTCGTCGGCGGCGCGCTCGGCACGATGATGTCGTGTTCGCGCATAGGCAATCGCGAAGTTTACGCTTCTCCCGAAGTGCTTACCGGACTTCTTCGCGAAGAATGGGGATGGGAAGGCGTAACGATAACCGACTCAGTGGCAAGCTGGTCGACGGATGTAGGCACTCGTCTTACCGTACCTTGCCTTGTCGCAGGAACGGATACGTTCAACGCGAGAGCGACCTGCGGCACGGACGTGCGTACTTATCTGCTTCAAAACAGAGACGGCTATGTATTGCAGTGCCTGCGCGAAGCCAATCACAGATTCTTCTTCGCCATGTCGCGTTCCAATCTTATCAACGGCATGACGGCGGAGATGACGGGCACGGAATTTACTCCCTGGTGGCAGCCTACGCTCATCGTTATCGTAGTCGTTATAGGCGTTGCGGCGCTGGCGTGCCTTGCGATGTTCGTGCTTTCAAAGTACGTATTCGGCGGCAAAAAACGGGAGGTGTGATATGTTTGCGGATATACTTAAAAACAGGACGATATGGTTCTGGCTCGCAAGCGGGGCGGCGGTAGCGGCGCTCGTAAGCGACATAGTGTTCATCGCGCTGGCGTCGGGAGACGAGTCGTTCTCCGTGATAACCTTCGTGTTCGTGCTCCTTGCCGCGCTCGTGCAGATCGCTTTTGCGGTGCTTCGCAGACCCGCGTTCCTGCCGGCGATAAGCGCCGCGTGCTACGCCGTCGGTCTGGGCATGCACCTGTATAAAGGGCTCCCCGTATTGTCGGATATAGTCAATCAGGTGACGTTCGTGGGCGGTAACGCCGCTTACGCGGTGGCTTTCGGAATCATATTCATCGTATGCACCGTGTTGTCCTGCGTGACCTGCTTTACCGAACAGAATAAAGCGGAAGAGCGGGCGGCAGAAACGCTTTAACGTATAGGAACAACTTCATCAAATCGACCCGGGCGGAGCGCATCATGCGCTCCGCCTTTGATCGTGTGCGATACCCGTCGTAAATGTGAAGTGCGCTCATGCTTTTTATGCGTTTTTTACATAGGCGCGTCGTTCGTCGGCGCTCGGAGCCGGTCAGGACATTGTGTTTCGGATCGGCGTTTTTTATTTTCCGCCGGCGCGGTAGGTTCGTTACGTCTTGTCCGAAGATACATGAGAGTTATGTGAACGGACTGTGAAAAAACTTTATCCCGCGAACAAATTTACCATTTTCATGAACAAATAATGCTATAAAATCGGGGGGGGGGTATTAAAATGAATGTGTCATCGGGTGGTCGCGCGGGCGGACGGTAAGACCGGCGGCAACGCATCCCGCCGCGGATGACGGACATCGGAAAATGTATAAAAGGAGAAAATCGTATGTTCAGAAACAGAAAGATCAGCTTCATCGTGGGAGCGGGCGTGGCGGCGCTTATACTGATATTGCAGTCGCTGCCGCCGTTCAACAGAGTGCCGTCGTCGTTTGAATTTTCGGCAAGACCGGGGCTGGGGCTCATCCATGCCGCGTGGATACTCCTGATGGTCTCAGCGCTCATAGTGGTGGCTCTCGGTGTTGTCGGCGCGTTCGTCATGATGAAGGATAAACCGGTGAAGTATACGAATATTTACGGCATCGTATACAACGTTTCGTTGTTCCTGCCCTTCGTCTTCTGTCTGCTTATGCTCATAGGCGACGCGATGAGCGTATTCGCATTCATGAGCCAGAGCGTGCCGGACGTGTTTGCCGAAGTATTCATCCTGACCGTCCCGCCTTTTTACGTAGTGCTTCTGATCACGCTCGCTATGCCGATAGCGTCGCATTACAGAAAGATAAGGAAGCCTAAAACGGATACCGAGACGTCTGTCGACGTCCGGTGACAAACGCGCGTAAGGCGTGTGGAACGCAGCGGAAAAGGGGGTGAACGGATGGATTAGGATTATCTGCGCCATTATGTAAATTCGGATATCGTTATGGAAAATGATCGATAGGAAAATGCGGCATGAGCCGCGAAACATCGTGTTTTTGACAGGGCGCGGAAGAGCGCCCGATACGGAGGAGAATAATGTCAGAAAACAGGAAAAGAATGAGCAATCGGAATTTCATTTTGATAGTTCTTCCGATCGTGATACTGCTGGTGGCTGTCTGCATCGTAGCTACGGTGGTCATGAATTCCTTCTCGTACCTGATGGACATGCAGTTCGGCAGAGGAGAGAGACATGTCGTGACCGCGGAAGGAACGGAAAACTGGGACACCGATTACTACGACGTAAAGTATGATACGCCCGAAGAGGCAAAAGAGGCAGCTCTCAAAGTCAATCAGAAGATAACGGACGAGGGAATGATACTGCTGAAAAACAACGGCGTCCTTCCTCTCGCGAAGGGGGCAAAAGTAACGCCGTTCGGCAAGGGCTACAAATTCCCGCACTACGATTCCCCGAACGGTACCGCGTCGATGAAACATTCGTTTGCGTATGCGGTAACGCCAGAACAGGCTTTGACGGCTTCGGGATTCGATATCGTGACGTGCGCCGCCGACCTGCAGCCCGAGACTACGTCCACGAACAAGAACGTGGGCGATTCGCAGAACGACGGCAGCGACTACAACAATTATCCCGATCAGCCGCAGCCTGCGGAAGGCACTATGGCTATCAACAGGAATTCGTTCGGTTCCAACTCCAGGATCCCCGAGCTCGGCGAATACAGATACGACGAGCTCACGGACGAAGATAAGACCGAAATGGCTCCTACCACCGCGCTCGTGTTCATCTCGCGTACCGGTTCGGAAGGCGGCGACCGTAAGTTCGACGCGTATGACGACGGCACTCCGCATTATCTTTCGCTCACTCAGAACGAAAAAGGTATGATAAAGAGAGCGAAGGAGTACTGCTCGAAGGTGGTCGTTCTCGTGAACTCCACTAACCCCTTCGAACTTGCTCCCGTCATGGAAGGCGAGCTCGAAGCCGACGCCATCCTTTGGGTAGGCAATCCCGGCGAGAACGGTTTCTACTCGATGGGCAGGATACTCTGCGGAGACGTCAACCCCTCGGGCAGGACTTACGACATCCAGGTGCGCGACATCAAGAAGGGTCCCGAAATGGCTAACTTCGGCTCGTTCAGGTACGAGATAGACGGCGACAGGACGCGCCGTTACTATGTCGAGTACGAAGAAGGCATGTACATGGGTTACCGCTACTACGAGACCGCGCACGACATAAAGGCGAGCGGATTCACTTACGGCGAACTCGACGGTAAGGGAGGGGTAAAGACCGCCGGCGCCGTTACGTATCCGTTCGGTTACGGTCTGTCTTACACGACTTTCGTACAGACCATCGAGTCTTACAGCGACAGGGGCGATGACATCACGGTAAGAGTCAACGTCAAGAACGACGGAGACGTCGCGGGCAAGGAAGTGGTGCAGCTCTATTACGATCCTCCTTACACCGATTTCGATGAGGAAAGCAAGATCGAAAAGCCGACCGCCACTCTCGTCGCATTCACGAAGACGGATGTCATCGAGCCCGGCGACGACGTCACCGTAGAACTTAAGTTCAGCAAAGAAGAAATGTCGTCTTACTGCTACACCCGCGAGAATCCCGACGGGACCGAGGGCTGCTATATGCTCGAAGCCGGCGACTACGAGATCTCGCTGAGAAAGAACAGTCACGAGATCATCGATACCGAGACATGGACGAACAGCGAGACCGTATGGTTCGACAACAGCAATCCCCGTCAGCTCGAAAAAGATATGCAGGCTGCGATGGATGAAGAGGGGAACCTGCTCGATTATCCCGCCAAGAAAGCGGTGGATCCCGACGCGGAGTTCATAGCCGCCACCAATCTGTTCGGGTATATGAGCGACTATATGGAGCGCGAGACCACGCCGCTCACGCGTTCGAATTGGGACGCTACGGTGCCCGTGGATACTCGTGAGAGCGGTAACGTCGGCACTCCCGGAACGACAAAAGTCCCTACCGACGAGACTATCGCCATGATCTGGGACGACCGCGGTTACGACGCTCTGGAAAACTACGATAAAGTTTCCGGAACATGTCCCGGCGCCGTGGAGGGCAGTCCCGTATATGTCCCCGACAGCGAAATGCCTACGGGAAAACAGGATAACGGACTGACCGTGATGGATATGCGCGGCAGGGATTATTACGACGAGAACTGGGATCTGCTGCTCGACCAGATCGATTGGGAAGCGGAGAAGGAAGACATCGAGGAGATCGTCACAAACTCCAACTATTACACCAAGGAACTTGCGTCCATAGGTCTTCCCAGGGTGATCGCCGCGGAGGGCGCGAACGGTATCCGTATCGGTCTGCCCGAAGAGATGCAGAAGCAGACCGTGACGTGGACCATGTGCCCGTCGCTCGCCGCTACGTTCAACGTGGACCTTGCGAGAGAACAGGGAGAGGCCCTGGCAGCCGAAGCGCTTGCCAACGGCATAACCGCAAGGATGTCGCCCGCGTTCAATATCCACCGTTCGCCGTTCACGGGAAGAAACCTGGAGTACTTCTCCGAAGATCCGCTGCTCAGCGGCAAGATCGTCACGGGCATACTTAACGGCTCCACCAACGGCGGTCTTATAGAGCACATCAAGCACTTCGGTCTGAACGACCAGGAGACCAACCGCAGCAACAGGCTGTATACCTGGGCGACCGAGCAGGTAGCCCGCGAGATATACAACAAGCCGTTCGAGATCGTTATACGCGAAGCCCGCAAGACCGTCAAGTACACGGCGGACAGCGAAGGCAACACCGCGACCCGCGTCATGCGCGGAGCGAACGCGATGATGGTCGCGCAGAACATGCTCGGACCTACGACCGCATTCGCGAACTACGATCTCAACACGAGGCTCGTCCGCGACGAATGGGGCTTCACGGGCACGCTCATAACCGACTGGTTCTCCGTCAGCGGCAGCTGGTCCGAAGCCGTGCTGCTGTCCGGCTGCGACACGATCATGCAGGGCAACACCGCGGGCGCGGGCAAGGATATGCCTCATTACGACTCGGCTACGATACGTACCGCATTGCGTGAGACGCTCCATCGCGTTGCGTATAACATCGCGAATTCGAACGCTCTCCAGAACGCTCCTCCGGGAACGATAATCTATTACGATATGTCGCCCTGGAAGATATGGCTCATCGTTCTGAACGTCGTAGTGTACGTTATCGCGGCTGCGGGCATTGCCGGAATAGTGCTGCGCCTGGTCGACGAGCACAAGCATCCCGACAAGTATTACAACGCAAAACGAGACGGCTGATAACTCACCGCAGCCATCCCGTAACACCGTCGGCGGGCGCCCCTAAGGGCGCCCGCCGTGTCTTACTTCGGAGATATCTGAGTTATTTATCTGCTTATAGGTTTTATCGAAAGTTATTTATAGTTTTTCGGTTTAAGTTTCTTACGGGAAAGGGGCGCGGAGAAAACCCGCTTCTTTCCAAAGAAGGGGGTTTTCCCCGCAAAAATCCCCGCCCGTTACCGCTTGAACGGCAGGAAGTCGCCGACGTTTTTGTCGGCATAAATATCCTCATCCAGCTGCGATGCGCGCATCACTATATCCTTGCCGTAGCGCAGGCGCAGCCCGGCTATCGCCTCGTCCAGCTTTTCCGTGCAAGCCGAGCGGTCTCCGCTGTCGAACATGGACAGCTGCACGGGCGCAGCCGCCTCGACGAGCGCGAACGTACCGACGTCCAGCGAGCGCAGGGGAGCGCCGTTCCACAGCTCGTCGAAGAGCGCGACGGCAGCGTCGGATATATCGGATGACGAGCATATCGGGAGAGGGAGCGCCGTCTGCCTGCCGCAGCGGGTGAGATCGGAATAGCGCAGCCCGAGATAAACGCCGCCCGCGCGGAAACCGTGCTTTCTGAGCCGCGCCGCAACAAGCTCGGCAAGGTAATTGATCAGCGTGACTCCGTCCTCGCGCGTTACGAGGTCGCGCAGCGCCGTCAGCCCGTGGCTCACGCTCTTGACGTCCCGCGCGACTACCGCCTCGCGTACCTCGCCCTCGTCCTCGCCCCTCGCCGTGCGCCCGAGATCGACGCCCGGCTTGCCCAGTAAACGCCGCAATACGCGTTCGTCCGCCGCCGCGAGATCGCCGATGGTACGCACGTTTATACGCCTGAGCTTTTCCGCCGTTTTCCCGCCCACACCGCACAGCTCGCCGACGTCCAAAGGCCATACCTTTTCGCGGAAATTCTCCCGCGTTATCACGGTGGTCGCGTCCGGTTTTTTCATATCGCTGCCGAGTTTGGCGAACATCTTGGTGAACGATACCCCCGCGCTCGCGGTTATGCCAAGCTCTTCCTTGACGTTCGCCCGCAGCCCGTTCGCGATGTCCTCACCGCTGCCGAACAGGCGCACGGTCTCCGTACAGTCCAGCCAGCATTCGTCCGGACCGAACGGCTCCACATAGCACGAGTAACGGTTGCATATCCCGAACATGCGCTTGGATATTTTGTCGTACATATCGAAGTGCGGGGGAACAAATACGATACCCGGCGCTTTCGCCGCCGCTTCGAGCACCGTGTCTCCCGTCTTTACGCCGAACTTCTTGGCGATCTCGTTCTTCGCCAACACCACGCCGTGCCGCTTTTCGGGCGAACCCGCCACCGCCACCGGCTTGCCCGCCAGCGACGGATCGTTTTGGCACTCCACGCTCGCGTAAAAATTATTCATATCGAGGTGTACGAACAAACTCATCCTATCTGTCTCCCGCATGTATTATACCACGGAATGCTCCGCTCGTCAATATTTGGAACAAATTTTCTATAAATTTCTTTTCGCGTACGCTTGACAACGGAGCGCGTTAAGCAATAAACTATCATTGTACGGGGAAATACAAGGGAAGCAAAGGATGCGCGTATTAAGCAAGAGATATCTCGGGATAATATTCATAATAGTATCGGCGTTCTTTTTCGCGCTCATGAACCTCTTCGTCAAGCTGGCGGGGGACTTGCCGACGATGCAGAAAGCGTTTTTCCGCAACCTCGTGGCGGCGGGAGTGGCGTTCGTGCTGCTCATGAGGAAGCCTTCGCAGTTCAAAACGATAAAGGGCAACGTCTATCCGCTCGTGATGCGCTCTCTCGCGGGGACTATGGGCATAATACTCAATTTTTCCGCGATAGACAGTATGGATATCGCGGACGCGTCCATACTCAATAAACTGTCGCCCTTTTTCTCCATAGTATTTTCCGTGTTCCTGCTCAAAGAACGCCCCGCGAAGTTCGAGTGGATAGCGGTGGCGGTGGCTTTTGTCGGAGCGGTATTCGTGGTCAAACCGTCGTTCTCTCCCGAGGTGATACCCGCGATAGGCGGTGTGTTCGGCGGCATGAGCGCGGGACTTGCGTATACGTTCGTGCGCAAAGCGGGTGAAGGGGGCGCGAGCCGCAATCTCATCGTGTTCTTTTTCTCGATGTTCTCGTGTATCGTGATACTTCCTTTCATGCTCGCGGGTTACGAGCACATGACGTGGCAGCAGACTCTTTATCTCCTTGCGGCGGGGGCGTCCGCGGCGGGCG
>ERZ1643251.1724-NODE-1724-length-24175-cov-5.210116_pt1 | contig 24175 bp, 17 predicted proteins | sample MGYA00579261_ERZ1643251 | MGnify/ENA primary metagenome ERZ1643251 (study PRJEB29033, sample SAMEA4952267) | chicken gut metagenome | biome: Broiler Chicken; feature: Gastrointestinal Tract; material: Caecum | place: Ireland | collected 2018 | study: Broiler... | reverse complement strand
ACTTTCGAGCGAGCCCTTTTTGAACACCTCCTGCAGGAACATATCGCAGAGAGTGGTCGGAAGCTGATAGATAAGACGACCGATGCCGAGATTCTCATAGCTTATGATATTCTTTTCGGTGTCGAATACCTTGCCAACCTCAATTGCGACCTGCGCTTCCTTGAACGAGCGCGCGAGATCTTTAATGTTGTCGACCGCGGTGCCGATGCCAATCGATACCTTCGCGTAGAATTCGCTCGACAGTGTGTCGGCGATGTTCTTCGCGATTTTCTCGATTTCCTTCATGTCAAAATTCGGCTTGACTTCCTTGACGAGCACTATGTCATGCTCGCCGACGCTGATGACATAGTCCTTGTTCTTGTCAGGGAACATATTCTGCACCATGTCGAACGGAATCACATCGCTCTTGCCGAAGAACTTGATTAAGAACACGATGCGCATGACGTCCGCGTTGAAGTGCAGCTCCTTCGATTTGATATAGATATCGCTCGGGAGGATGTTATCAAGGATTATATTCTTGATGAACGAACCCTTGTCGTATTTTTCGTCGTAAAGATTTTTGATATTGTTGAGTGAAATCGCGAGGATCATGGAGATCTTCTCCGCCATCTTGTCCTCGCCCTCGACGAATACGACATATTCGGGTTTAGCACTCGTACCGATCTGGCGGTAGGTATATCCTCCGGTAGTTACCGTTTCGCTGGTATAAGCGAGCTCATCGCGTATACCCTGACAGGTTTCTCCGATTTTGACAAGCTCGCTGCATGAAATTATCACGCCGTTCTCGTCTATTACTCCGATTATCCTGTCTACGGCATCCTTCATCTGATGGATAATACCCTGAAACAATCTGTTTGACATAAGGCGACCCCTTTCAACGTATGTAATGTTTTGACTTAATTAATTTAACAAATATATTATGTTATACACTGAACGCAGACTTCGGAAATAAAGCCACATCAGAGATTACTGTATATACTAACCTATATTTTACACCCAATTTTGTATTTTTTCAATAGCAAAATCGGAATATTAACTAAAAATTCACATCATTTTTATAACATATACCACAGCTATGGCTAAATAAGCCGCGATAAGTGCCGCAACGGCATAAATTACAAATGCGGGAGCTAAAATCGACAATATTCCGCCCGCTATGATAAGAACCGCGGCTATGAGCAGCGGATATATGTGACCGCCCTTTGCGCCATATAGATTTATCGAGTGACGACCGAGCTTCAGCTTGCCACCTTTCGAGCGAGCCATAAACGCAATCACAATGCCGACAACAGCGCATAGCATTGCAAGTATCGCAAATATCAGCGCGATAACGTCAGATAACGAGGTCATATAGTCAATTCTCGTTCCCCGCAGCAGCATTACGCCCGCCGCGCTCAGGACTGAATATACGAAAAAATCGTAGGTGAAGATGTTGTATACAAAATACAGCACGACCGCGACGATGAACCAGCCGATCACCATTGTCGCTTCAAAGGTCAGCCGGTAATACAGAACGGCGAGCAGAAATACAAGCGCCGCGCCTAACACATTCGCGCCGGTGAAGATACGCGCCGACTCATCCGAGCCGCGCCGCCTCACAAAAAGATATATTGCCGCCGCAAAGCCCAGTACCGATACCACCAGCAGCACCGGCAGTATATATGTAATAAAGAACGCTTCGTTTGCGATGTTCTTCTTCACAAGTAGCATACAGGTCACCGCGACGACTCCGAGTATAAACGCGACCATCAGTCGATTTATCTTGGTGTCGCTGCTTGCACGTTTCGCGTCGACGACGCCCGATTTTTTCTTTGAATCGCTTTTCACCATAATCAAACCATTCCCTCAAATATTTTTAATACCGATCATCAAATAACTAAAGCTGAAATTTTATACAATGCAAAGTCATTATACTAAAGTATTAAATAATGAGCAGCGCAGAAGCAAAAACTAAAGCTCAAAATGATACGCGAGCCCGGAGAGCGCGAAAACAGCCGCCGTCTCACAGCGAAGAATGCGCGGTCCGAGACCGACAAGTCTTGCTCCAGCGTCACGCGCGAATCGCGCCTCATTCTCTGAAAATCCACCCTCCGAACCGACTACGACCGCAATATCAAGCCCGATATAATCTCCGCCTCGCGGAAAATCCCGTTCGAGCACATCGCGCAGCGTTTGTGCCGCTTCTCCCTCGTAGCAGAACAAGATCGTCGAGTCGCGCAAAAAATCAAATAGCTTATCAAAGCGCAAAGACCGTTCGACACATGGTATCAGCGCGCGTCCGCACTGCTTCGCGGCCTCAAGCGCGATTCTTCGGCGTCGCTCGAGCTTTTTATCCTCGCGCGCGGCGTCCGAATCGATTCTCGTCACGCAATGCTCGCTCTCAAACGGAACCACTCGCGAGCAGCCAAGCTCGGTCGCCTTCTGTATTATGAAATCAAGCTTATCCGATTTGGGCAGCGCCTGACAGAGAGTTACTGTAACCGGCGGCTCGGAACGAGACAGCTCGCTTGAAAGTATCCGCACACTGACGCTGTCTCGGGTAAAAGCGTCGATTACACAGTCGTATTCAATTCTTTCGGTGTCACAGACGACGATGTGTTCGCCCGGACGCATTCTGAGCGAACGGGAGATATGCTCAGCGTCAGGTCCGCGCAGCACTATCTGGTCGCCGGAGATTTCCGACGAATCAATAAAGAATCTCGGCATTTTGTCCTCACAAGCCGGTAAAAAAGCGTCAAGACCGGCTGTAATTATTATTATACTATATTTCCGTCATTTTGTCAAATAATTCGACGCATTTTTTATGATATTTCCGAAAAATTTTTTGTCGTTGTCAATCAAGGTCAGACCGCTTCGCGATGACGGTTCAGTTCTTTTGAAAGACTATGGCGTTCCAGTCAGATTCGGTACGAGTTTCTATATGCGAAAATCCCTTTGACACGAGCGTTTTTATGACTTCATCCGCATAAATGTCGATTATCCCAGAGGTGATGAGATAAGCTCCAGTCTTGAGGTAGTCGCCGATATCGTCCGACATACGGATTATGATATCCGCGACAATATTCGCGACCGCGAAATCGTATTTTCCGCGCGACAGGTCTACATTCATAAGCAGGTCGGATACCTCGCAGCGTATATTTTCGCAGCTGTTGTCAGCGGCGTTTTCGCGCGCGACTCTGACCGCGACGGGGTCGATATCACAGGCAAAGCACTCGGCGGCGCCGAGCTTTGACGCGCAGATTGATAATATGCCGCTGCCGGTGCCGACGTCAAGCACGCGCTGCCCGGGCACGAGATATTTTTCGATTAAACCACAGACCAGTCTCGTCGTCTCATGCGTGCCGGTGCCAAACGCCATGCCGGGGTCCATACGCACGATGATCTCGCCGTCCGACTCGGAATATTCTTCCCACTTCGGAACAATAGTCAAACGCTCACCGACTTTTATCGGATGGTAGTATTTCTTCCACGCGGTCGACCATTCCTCCTCGTCAACGCCGATGAGCTCGAGCTTCGCGTCGATTTTCTCGGCGGCGAACCGCTCCTTCAGGAACGCGGTGTAGTCGGAAAAGCTCTTGTCGTCAGGGATATAAATCGAGACCGCGCCGTGTGACTTGTCGGCGTTGAGGATATTTTCATCGATCAGGTCGCCGTATACGGTTTTAAGTCCGGTCTCGATGTCGCTGTAATCCTCGATCAATATGCCGTTGTCGAGCATACTCATAATCGCCGCGGTGCGCTCGATGTCCTCGGTCGGGACAGTCGCTCTCAGCTGTGTGTAATTCATGCGGAATTCCTTTCGTGGTCAACGGTTTTGTGTTCACCGGCTCCAGTCAATGCCGGACGCCTGTTATTTGTTGAACAGCTTCTTTAAGAAGCTCTCCTTTTTCGTGTTGTTTTTCTCTCCGAGGCTCGCCGCGAATTTGCGCAGCAGCTCCTTTTGAGCCTCGGAAAGCCCGCGCGGCGTCTCGATCGAGACCTGAAAAATGAGGTCTCCGCGCGACTTCGAATTTACGAAGGGTATGCCCTTGCCGCGCAGCGTGAACTGCGCGCCGTTCTGCGTGCCCTCAGGGATCGTATATGATACCTGCCCTTCGAGCGTCGGTATCTGTATATCCGCTCCGAGCGCGGCTTCGGCAAAAGTTATCGGCACCTCGCAGTGGATATTATAGCCGTCGCGTTCGAATATCGGGTGCGGACGGACGCTGACCGCGATGATGAGGTCGCCGTTCGCGCCGCCGTTCCGTCCGCAGTCGCCCTGCGAGCGGATCGCGACCTTCTGTCCGTCGTCTATGCCCGCCGGAATCGTGACCTCTAACTTTTTCGTGTTCTTGACATAGCCCTTTCCGTGACAGTAGCTGCACGGATTTTTGATTATCTTACCGGTGCCGCCGCAGTTGTCGCAGGTTTTGGTCGTCTGGAACATACCGAGCGCGGTGCGCTGCGATACGCGTATCTGACCGGTGCCGTGACACATCGGGCAGGTTTCGGCGGTCGTGCCCTTAGCCGCTCCGGTCGCGTCGCATTCGGGGCATTTCTCGACCTTTCCGTAGCTTATCTCTTTTTTGCAGCCGAACGCCGCTTCTTCAAAGGATATCGTAACCCGCGCGAGCACGTCGTTGCCGCGCGTCGGTCCGTTGCGGCGCGCCTGCGACGACTGCCCCCCGCCGCCAAAAAAGCTGGAGAATATATCGCCGAATATATCGCTGCCGTCAAATCCTCCAAAGCCCCCAAAGCCGCCTTCGCCAAAGCCGGCGTTCGGGTCAATTCCGGCGAAGCCGTACTGGTCGTATTTCGCTTTTTTGTCGGGGTCGGACAAAACGGCATACGCCTCGTTTACTTCCTTGAACTTCCGTTCGGCTTCCTTGTCGCCGGGATTCATATCGGGATGGTATTTCTTCGCGAGAGTACGATAAGCGCGCTTGATCGCCGCTTCATCGGCGTTTTTGTCGACGCCGAGTACTTCATAATAATCGCGTTTGTCTGCCATATATGTTGTGACCGTTCCTTTCCGCTTGATCCGGACATAATCCGGACTCACGCCGCGTCAGGCTCCGGAAAATACCGGCGCGGGACGCGACTGCACAATAATTAATTATACTATATCTCACTCGGGAAATAAACAATAAATTGTAAATTTCCCGAAATAACGACGGCGGCAGCCGCAAAAATCAGATTTGCATTGGCCGCCGCCGTACAATTCAACTGTTTTATGGCAGCCTAAAGCCGACCATATACGCGGGAAAAGTGAATCGACACCGGTGGTATCGATTCAGCTTTTCCGGTATATTCAGCCTGTACTGCCTGTATTGCCGCGGCGGCATTCCGCCGTTACCTCGAATTATTTGTCAGTCTTATCCTCATAGTCGGCGTTGTAGTAGGTTCCATCGCTGCCGCCCTGATTCTGACCGGCATTGCCGCCCATATCAGGACCTGCCTGACCCTGCGCGCCGCTCTGCTGATAGAGCTTCTCGGAGATTGAATAGAACGCCTTCTGGAGCGCCTCGGTGTCAGCCTTGATCTGCTCGGTCGAGCCGTTCTTGACCGTCTCCTTGAGCTTATCGACCGCTTCGCGTACCGGAGTCTTTTCAGCGTCCGAAACCTTGTCGCCGATTTCCTCGAGCGTCTTTTCAGACTGGAATATCATGTTCTCAGCCTGATTCTTGACCTCGACGGCTTCCTTCTGCTTCTTGTCCTCCTCGGCGAACTTCTCCGCGTCCTTGACCGCGCGGTCGATGTCCTCCTTGGACATATTCGTCGACGAGGTGATCGTGATGTGCTGCTCCTTACCGGTGCCCTTGTCCTTTGCGGTTACATTGACGATACCGTTGGCATCGATATCGAACGTGACCTCGATCTGCGGAACGCCTCTGGGCGCGGGAGCGATGCCGTCGAGTATGAAGCGTCCGAGCGTGGTGTTGCCGGCTGCCATGTCGCGCTCGCCCTGAAGAACGTGAATCTCAACCGAGGTCTGACCGTCGGCAGCGGTCGAGTAGATCTGGCTCTTCTTGACCGGGATCGTCGTGTTGCGGTCGATGATGCGGTTGAATACGCCGCCGAGCGTCTCGATACCGAGCGACAGAGGAGTTACGTCGAGCAGCAGCAGATCCTTGACGTCTCCGCCGAGCACGCCGCCCTGGATAGCCGCGCCGATAGCTACGCACTCGTCCGGGTTGATTCCCTTAAACGGCTCCTTGCCGATGAAATTCTTGACCGCGTCCTGTACGGCGGGGATACGGGTCGAGCCGCCGACAAGCAGTACTTTTTCGACCTGACCTACCGACAGACCGGCGTCCGCGAGCGCTTTCTTGGTCGGGATCATCGTGCGCTCAACGAGGTCTGCGGTGAGTTCATTGAACTTAGCGCGGCTGAGCGTTGCTTCGAAGTGCTTCGGTCCGTTTGCGTCAGCCGTGATAAACGGCAGGTTGATGTTGGACGAGGTGACGCCCGACAGCTCGATCTTTGCTTTTTCAGCGGCTTCTTTCAGTCTCTGGAGCGCCATTTTGTCCTTGCGCAGGTCGATTCCGCCGTTGTCGCGCATGAACTCCTCGGCAATCCAGTCGATGATTCTCTGGTCGAAGTCGTCGCCGCCGAGGTGAGTATCGCCGTTGGTCGCGAGAACCTCGAACACACCGTCCGAAATTTCGAGCAGCGAGACGTCGAATGTACCGCCGCCGAGGTCGAACACCATGACCTTCTGCTCCTTAGCTTCTTTGTCAACGCCGTATGCGAGCGCTGCCGCGGTCGGCTCGTTGATTATACGCTTAACGTCAAGACCCGCGATCTTGCCGGCGTCCTTGGTAGCCTGACGCTGCGAGTCGGTGAAGTATGCCGGAACGGTGATAACCGCTTCGGTAACCGGCGTTCCGAGATAAGCCTCGGCGTCGGCTTTCAGCTTCTGTAAAATCATCGCCGAAATTTCCTGAGGCGTGTATTTCTTGTCATCAATTGTTACCTTGTAGTCGCTGCCCATGTGGCGCTTGATCGACGAAACGGTTCGGTCGGGGTTCGTGATAGCCTGACGCTTTGCGACCTGACCGACCATGCGCTCGCCGCTCTTGGAGAACGCTACAACAGACGGAGTTGTGCGCGAACCTTCGGGGTTCGGAATGACGGTCGGCTCGCCGCCTTCATAAACCGCTACGCAGGAATTCGTTGTACCTAAATCTATACCAATAATCTTACTCATAATATATTTTCCTCCAATTTATATCAATAATTTATACAATAAATATGTGGTGAATTACTCGGAATACTGTCAATTACATGATGTATAATTGTTATTACCATGACTTTGCCAAAGCGAAGCCTTCCTAAATATATCAATTAGCCACCTTTACCATTGCGTGGCGAATGATTTTGTCACCTCTTTTATATCCTTTCTGGAATACCTCGATAATCTCCTCCTCGCCGACCGACTCATCCTCGACGTGCATCACTGCGTTGTGTATGTTCGGGTCGAACTTCTCGCCGACCGCGCCGAATTCCTCGACGCCCAGCTTTGTGAGCATTTCCTTCGCGCTCTTGAAGATGAGCTCGAGTCCCTCGGTCAGCTTATCCGGCTCGGTGTAGAGCGCGGCGCGCTCTAAGTTGTCGAATATCGGAAGCATCTCCTTGAGCGCGTCCGAATACGCGTCGGTAAAGATGCCGTCGCGCTCCTTCTGCGTGCGCTTTCGGAAATTATCGTATTCGGCGCAGACTCGCAGGTATTTGTCCTGAAGCTCGTCATGCTCCTTCTGCGCCTTTTCAAGCGAGTCGCCGAGTTCCTTATTCTTTGCCGTCAGCTTACGGTTCTCTTCGCGGAGCTGTTTGTCCTCGCGCTTTTTGTCTTTCTTTGAAAGCTCGTTCATCACCGATTCGGACGCCTTGTCTATCTCGGAGTCGACCTCGGGGTTTTCGACCTTGTCGCCCGACTCGTCGGGCTTATCAATATTTTCAGAGCCGTCGTTTTTGATTTCGGCTTCATTTAGTTTTTCTTCGCTCATTTGTTACCTCACCTTGACTCAGATTCTTTGTCCGTCGGCTCATCCTCCGGACCGTCCAGTAAATTGTCGCTGTCCATCAGCCGGCTGATCCCGCGCGACAGATACTCGACAAGCGTCACCACCTTGGAATAATCCATTCTGCGCGGACCGATGACTCCAACCGCGCCGACCACCTTGCCGCCCGATTTGACCGAACGGAAGATCAGCGACGAGTTGTTCATCACCTCGACCGGGCTTTCCGAACCGATGTACACATTGGTTTTATCATTCTGCACTCCGGACATGACCTCGAGCAGCTCCTCCTTGTCGTCGAAAAGCTCGAGCACATCCTTGACCGTGTCAATGTTTGAATATTCGGGATAATTGAGCAGATTGTTGACTCCGTCGAACATCAGCTCGCTGTCGTCCGGCTCGCTTATCGTCTCATATATGGTTTTTATTATCGGATTTATCAGCTGGTCGCAGCCGGTCGCTCTTGTCTGCATCTCGAGTATGACCGGAAGCGTGATTTTATCCATATCGCGTCCGGCAACGCAGTCGTTGAGCGTCTGCGACAAAATCTCGAGCGACTCGCGCGTCACGTCAAAGCCGAGCCGGAGCTGGCGGGTCTTGACCGTGCCGTCATCGGTCAGCATTATCAGCACGAACGCCCGCGGCGACAGATACATGATGTCGAAGCGCGCCACAGTCGGGCGGTTCTGCACACGTTTCAGCGCAAGCCCGGTGTAGTTTGTCAGCATCGACATGAGCTTCGTCGCGCGGTCGAGTATCCGGTCGATTTCGGCGGCTTTTAATTTCAGCAGCTTATTAAGCTCGCTCATCTCGGACGTCGAAATCCGGTATTGCTGCATCAGCGAGTCGACATAAAATCGATATCCGAGCTGTGACGGCACTCGCCCCGCCGACGTGTGCGGCTGTTCAAGATAGCCCATCTCCTCAAGCTCGGCCATCTCGTTGCGTATCGTCGCCGGCGAAAAGGTTATCTGCTCGTAGCGCGTCAGGTATTTTGAGCCTACCGGCTCGCCCATGTTGATGTGCGTATCGATTATCGCTTTCAGAATCAGCTTTTTGCGTTCCGAAAGCTCCTTGTTACCAGGTGACAACCTTCTCACCTCCAGACCGTTTCCCAAAGGCTGTTCCCTGTGATTTAGCACTCTCGATGTTCAAGTGCTAAATTCTGATAATAGTATACCTCATTATTGGGGGCAAATCAACAGCATTATATTACGTAATTGTTAATTTTTTATGAATCGACCTCAAGTTTTTGTCCCAGACTTAGCACTCGAGCACTCAGTGCGTAAAATTTGTCTGTTGTGTAGATTAAAACAATCATGTTTTATTATTATTCATTGATATTTACTGTTGATTTGTTGAGGATAATGGTATATAATAGTTTATACCGAATTGATACAAAATAAATTAAACGGCATTTAAAAAAGTTAAAATCATTTATTTAACGTAAGTTCAATGTAAATTATAGCACCGTAAATAAACAATAGACCGAACAAACGGCAATGAATTAAACGACCATGCGGTTTAATTTATGAAATTTTATGATTAAGGAAGTGTTCATCAATGAAAAAACGCGTTACCGCATTGCTTCTGTCAGCGTTGCTCGCCGCGCTGCCGCTCGTCTCCTGCGGTTCTACCGACAGCGGCGACGAGGTCACTACCGATTCGCAGACCGGTGAAGCTACGACCACGAGCGAAGTCCCCGCCGAAACCTCGGGCGTTCCCGACGACCTCGATCTCGAAGGAGAGACTATCAACATCTGGTATACGACCGAATCGGTATCGGTCGCCGAAACCTATGTCGATATCGCGGGCGAGCTGACCGGAGACATCATGGACGATACGATTTACAACCTCAACCGCTCGGTCGAGGACAAGCTCAACTGCGTACTCAATTTCTACAACTCGGGCTGCCTTACCTCCGAGACCGGAGCCGAAGTTCCGAAGCTGATTTTAGCCGGCGATACGTCGTATGACGTATACCACGTAGTGCAGTGGAACGCCGCGAAGCTCGCTGCCGAGGGCTACTATCTCAATGTATACGACGCGCCATATCTGAGCCTTGACAAGCCGTGGTGGGACGCAGAATATATGCAGGAGATGACGGTCGGCGAAAATACGCTTTACGCGCTGGTCGGCGACTATGCGATCGACCGCACCCGCTGCCTCGACTGCGTATATTATAATAAGGATATGTACGAGGACTTCTATCGGGACCGTGACGGGCTTTACACCGAAGTGCTTGAGGGCAACTGGACCTGGGAGATGCTCAGACAGATTTCGTCCGATGTATACTCCGACCTCAACAACGACGGCGTCGCGACGCGTGACGACCGTCTCGGATACTGCATAAACGACTACAACAACCTTGACGCGCTCTTTTACGGCACCGGCGCGCGCGTGACCGAGCGCGACGAGGAAGGTATGCCTACTCTGGTACTTAACAACGAGCGAGTCGCGAATATAATCGAGGACGTTTATGAGCTCTGCTTCAACACCGAGGGCGTGTTCTTCTCGGGACCCGAATATGAGGACGACGTCGCGAACCGCACGCTGTTCGAAAACGGCAACAGTATGTTCCTGTTCGGTTTCTTCTACACGATTGAAGCAATGCGCGAAATGAAGTCGGACTACGGCATAATTCCTTTCCCGAAGTATGACTCGGATCAGACCGAATATGTCAGCGTTGTACACGATATCATGCGCATGATGGTGCTTCCGAGCAACTGCACCAAGGTCGATTCGGTCTGCGCGGTTCTCGAGGAGCTTTCGTTCCAGGGCTACAATGAGCTGCTTCCGGCTTATTATGACATCGTTCTTAAGGGCAAATATGTCCGCGACGACGTTTCGGCACAGATGATAGACATCATCCGTGACAGCTGCTCTACCGATATCGCGTATGTATACGGCGACGCGTTCAACGGCATGGGCTATATCACAAGATACCTGATGCAGGCAAAATCGAGCAACTTCGCGTCCGAATACGCAAAGCGCGAGCCCGCCGCGATCACACAATCCAATGATTTTATCGAGCAGTTTTTAAGCAACGAATGATCTAAAAAACAAATACATACAGTTTCCCGCGATTTGCCATTGCAGCTCGCGGGAGACTTCTCTTTGCATTTTAACGCACGCTTTAATTTAATGTGAGTTCGACGACTTACAGCATGGGTTCAAGTTAGGAGTTAGGAGTGAGGAGTGAGGAGTGAGGAGTTATGGAACAAAAATACCCTGCGGGTATTTTTGATCAATTTTATTATAATAATTCTTGATTTTTATTATAATAATTCTTGATTAATTTATATCAATTATTATAATTAATCAAGAAAATTTCCGAAGGAAATTTTCTACATCAACTCCTCACTCCTAATTCCTCACTCCTTACTTGATATACCTCTGTTTTCAATCGAACTCACGTTAAAAAGCTCTTGTACATGGAGCAGTGGCAACGTCATGCTTCACCTGCACATGGAGCCGGAAAAAAAGCCCCCGCGCGCGGCGCGGGGGCAGAATTTTGTCCTGTTATAAGCCAAAATCAATATACATATTTCATCATTTCTTCGTATGCCGCGCGCATCGTCGGCTCAAATTCGCCCTGAATGCGTGCTTCGACCGAAAGCCGACCGTTGTAGCCCGCCTTCTTCAGATTGTCGAAGAAAGGCGCGTAGTTCGCGCCGTCTCCGGGAGCGGGCATGACGCGACCGTCCGGATTAGCGATGTGAGCGTGGACGATCATGTCGCCGAACTCGCTGAACTTGGTCATATCCTCGCCCTCGACCGAGATGTGGTAGAAGTCGGTCATGACCTTGATGTTGTCCTTGCCCGAAGCCTTCGCGGTAGCTACCGACTGCTCGGTCAGGTTGAAGGTCGGAGATTCCGCCTTGCGGAGTCCCTCGAGCGCGACGGTCAGACCGAACGCCTTCGCCGCGGGAGATATGACCTCCGCGCAGACTACGGCGAGCTGCTCGTATACATTCTTTATATCATAGCCCTTGTCGGTCGGGTAGTTTCTGACTCCGCCCGCGCCGATGACGAGTATTTCGTTTCCGAGCCAGCGGGTAGTTTCGATGTCGTGGTAGAATTTTTCGTATGCTTCCTCCAGCTGAGCCTTTGTCTGCTCGCCGGCGGGATTATATTCGCTTGGGAAACGTATCGCCGAGGATTCGCATTTAAGTCCCGATTTCGCGAGCGCTTCGCAGTATTTATCGATGACAGCCTTGTCAGCTCCCGCCGATTCTATAATGCTGGTTTCGACATACTGATAGCCGATATCATGTAGCAGTTTCAGCTTATCCGCTCCGCCGAGTCCGATGCAGCAACCGAGTTTCATTGTATGTATCATTCCTTTCAAATGTGCTTTGTGTTCTACCGGCGGCAACGCCTTCGCCGGCAGATTCATTATATCATATCAGAGCTGAAAATGGAAGTCCTTTTATAAAAATTATTTTTAGGAATTTTCGTTGGCAGACGAATATACAGGCAGTGATTATACGCTTAGATATGTCGGCTTTCGTCGTCATGCAGTTGAAAGTTTATATTTATTAATCGAAACCTATCCCGACCTCTTCATATGACAGTATAATAGTTCTTAAAAATTATACCATATATTCATAAAAATATCAACCCCATTACTTGTATGCGATATGAAATTGTGATATAATGTAGTGTATATAATCAAACGCTTGACAAAGATAGCTGAACAATCAAAGAAGGGTCAGATGTTAGAACTTAAGAACATAGTCAAGGACTACCCCGCCGGCAGCAACACCGTGCAGGCACTGAAAGGGGTCAGCCTCAGCTTCCGTAAAAATGAATTCGTATCAATACTCGGTCCTTCCGGCTGCGGAAAGACCACAATGCTCAACATCATCGGTGGACTCGACCAGTACACGAGCGGCGATCTCGTAATAGGCGGCCGCTCGACCAAGGACTTCCGCGACCGCGATTGGGACGCCTACCGCAATCACTCGGTCGGCTTTGTGTTCCAATCGTATAACCTCATCTCGCACCAGTCGGTGCTGGCAAACGTCGAGCTGGCGTTAAGCCTTTCCGGCGTTCCGAAAAACGAGCGCCGCCGGCGCGCTGTCGCCGCGCTCGAACGGGTCGGACTCGGCGACCAGCTGAAAAAGAAGCCGAACGAGATGTCGGGCGGTCAGATGCAGCGCGTCGCGATCGCCCGCGCGCTTGTCAACAATCCCGACATAATCCTCGCCGACGAACCGACCGGCGCGCTCGACAGTGAGACCTCGATACAGGTGATGGAGCTCCTGAAGGAGATCGCGAACGACCGGCTGGTGATCATGGTCACGCACAACCCCGACCTCGCCGAACGCTATTCTACGCGTATAGTGCGTATGCTCGACGGCGTGATCATATCCGACAGCTCGCCGCTCACCACCTCCGAGCTCGAAGCCGAGCGCGGTCTTGACAAGGACAAGAATGAGAGCCGCGTCAAGCTGCCGTCGCTGAAATGGACGACCTCGTTCGGGCTGTCGCTCAAAAACCTGTTCACGAAAAAGGGGCGTACAATTCTGACCTCGTTCGCCGGCAGTATCGGCATCATCGGCATCGCGCTCATCTACGCGGTATCGCAGGGCATGACGACATATATCAACCTCGTGCAGGAGGACACGCTGTCGTCCTATCCGCTGATGCTCGAAGCGCAGCACGTCGACCTCGGCACATTGATGAACACCTTCATCGAAGCGGCTGAATCGCAGGACGAGCACGAAAAGGACGCGGTCTACGAAAAACCGGTATTCTACGAGATGGTCGACGCGATGAATTCGATCGAATCGCGCAAAAACGACCTCAAATCCTTCAAGTCCTACCTCGAGGGCAAGCTCGCCGAGGAGGGCGAGGACTCATTGGCCGACGCGCTCAGCGGCGTTCAGTACACCTATAACTTCGACCTCAACGTCTACACGAAGAATGTAGACGGCGATATAATCCACTCTGATATGCGCGAGCTCATGCAGAATATAATGATAAAATATTTCGGCGCGAGTATGGCGATGTCGTCTTCCGACACAAGCTCGATGTCGTCGGATATGCCGACCGTATTTTCGGTAGGCTCGGCTTCAGGCACATGGCAGGAGATGCTGCCCGGACTCGACGGCGAGCTTGTCAACCCGCTGCTCGAAAAGCAGTACGACCTCGTATACGGCAGCTGGCCGAGCGACTATAACGAAGTCGTCATTGTCCTTGATCAGAACAACGAGATTGCCGACATGACGCTCTACGCGCTCGGTCTGATACCCGAGGAGGACATAGACGCAATCGCGCAGTCGGCGATTGACAAGACTTCGCTCGATTACGAGACTCACAGCTGGAGCTATGAGGAGATCTGCGATATGGACTATCGCGTAGTCCTCGGCTCGGACTGCTACACCTACGACGAGTCGTCCGGTCTGTATATCGACCTGCGCGAAACATCCGCAGGACTTAAATACCTGTATGACAATGGAATCAAGCTGCGCGTGTCGGGTATAATCAAGCCGAACGAGGACGCGACCGCGGCTATGCTGAACGGCTCGATCTGTTATACCAGCGAGCTGACCGAATATGTCGTCGAGCGCGCGAGCGAATCGGACGCGGTAGCAGCGCAGCTTTCCGACCCGACTACCGACATTTTCAGCGGCCTTCCCTTCCTTGAGAGCACCGGCAACCTGACCGAAGCCGAGAAAGCCGCCGATTTCAGAAGCTATATTGAGACGCTGAGCGATGAACGTCGCGCCGAGGCGTATATTGAAATCATGAGCATTCCGTCCGATGAGACGCTCAACGCGCAGGTCGAGGCTATAGTCGGACCGATGACCCGTGCGGAAATGGAGTCGACTCTGACACAGGCGATGAGCGAGCAGACCGGTATGGGCGAGTCGGAGATCGCCGAATACATCGCGGCGATGACCGACGACGACATGAAGGAGTTCTTCACCGAGATGATATCGGAGCAGCTGCGCGCGCAGTATGCCGCCGGCGTGCGTGAGCAGCTCGGAGCGATGACTACCGAGCAGCTCGCCGCCGCGCTCGATATGTCGCTCGACGGCTACACCGACGAGCAGTGCGCGGTCTACTATGACGAAATCCTCGAGTTCAGCGACTCGACATATGAGAACAATCTGAGCGAGCTCGGATATGTCGACCTCGACGACCCGTCAGCCATCAACCTCTACGCGTCGAGCTTCGAGAACAAGGACTCGGTCGAAGAGATGATCGCCGACTACAACTCCACGGTTGACGAGCTTTCGATGATAACCTACACCGACTATGTCGGACTGATAATGTCGTCGGTCACGACGATCATCAACGCGATAACCTACGTGCTGATCTCGTTCGTCGCGGTGTCGCTGATTGTATCGTCGATCATGATCGGCGTAATCACGCTGATTTCGGTACAGGAGCGCACGAAGGAGATCGGAATCCTGCGCGCTATCGGCGCGTCGAAGCGCAATGTCTCGGGTATGTTCAACGCCGAGACGATGATCATCGGCTTCACGTCGGGACTTCTGGGCGTGGTTATCACCTATCTGCTCTGCATACCGATCAATATCATACTGCACCACCTCACCGGAATCAACAATTTAAGCGCCTACCTGCCGCTGCCGGTAGCCGCGATACTCGTTGTGATAAGTGTGCTGCTGACATTGATTTCAGGCATAATCCCGTCGCGCAGCGCGGCTAAAAAGGACCCTGTCGTCGCGCTCCGCACCGAATGATATATATCTTAAATGACATATATCTTATATGTAAAAAACTAAAATGCAGGAGGAAAGCCGCGGATAAATAATCTCCGCAGCTACGGCGCATATGTACAACACAATTCAGTTATTTTCCGACCCTGAATTCAAAAAAGGTTTTCTCGTCCATGGTCCGCGCCATGAGGACGGATATGTCGGCTCGATTCTGCCAAAGTCAGATTCGGTTCCCGAATGGCGTGTCGCGCAGTGGGCGTCGCGCCATGAGCTCTCGTCCGGCAAGATCAAATCGGACGCGACCGGCTGCGAAGCTCGCACCGAGACGCAGCTTCTGCGCGTCAATTATACCGAGCGCGGCTCGATACTGCGCCTGTCGCTCGACGCGTCGGGCGAGTACGACTCGCCCCGCCGCGCGGGCGAAGCCTGGCCGCACCTGCTTATCGAGCAGACGACGCTCGGCGAGCGCTGCCCGACGCTCGACAAGGTCACAGCTCTGAAGCTGCGCGTAAGTTCGCGGATACTCGACTGCAAATGCCATATGGAGTCGCCCGACCCATCGCTGCACTGTGCGCAGACCACGCTCTTTTTCACCGTTTCGGACAGCGCGCACAACGATATGTGGTGGTTCGGCGTGCCGATATTCGACAACCGCGAATATGTCCGCGCCGAATATATGACGCTCGACCTCGGCAAGGACGACTGCTCCGGCAAGTTCATCTACACCGCCGCCCAGACCGAGTTCACCGACAAAAGCTTCCACTCGTTCGGCGAATGGATCGAATATGACCGCGACATTTTGCCGCTGATTGCGCGCGGCATATGTGAAGCGAAACGGCGCGGCTACACGAAATCCGACAGCCTGTCCGATTACCGGCTGACTACGATGAACCTCGGCTGGGAGATAACCGGTACCTATTCGGCGGCGATGGAGATATCGCGTCTGTCGCTCGAAGCGGTGATCGGCGATTGATTCCCGCCGAACCCGCGTAAAATATCCGCGCAAGCCGCCGATAATTCCGGCGAGATAACGGAGGTGACGACAATGCCCGACAGACTGATTTTTCACGTCGACGTCAACAGCGCGTTTCTCTCGTGGGAGGCTGCGCGGCGGGTGAAGCTCGGTGAGGCTGACCTGCGCCTGATTCCGTCCGCGGTCGGCGGCGACCCCGAGAAGCGCACCGGCGTCATCCTCGCGAAGTCGATTCCGGCGAAGCGGCGGGGCGTCGTCACCGGCGAGCCGATCTCTTCCGCGCGGCGCAAATGTCCCGAGCTCGTATTGGCGCGCCCCGACTTCGCGTTGTATGAGCGGAATTCGCGCGCGTTCATGGATATCTGCCGGCGGTATGCTCCGGTCGTCGAAAAATTCTCGATAGACGAATGCTTTCTCGACATGACCGGCACAAATCTCATCTACCCCGACCCGATAAGAACCGCGCACGAAATCAAGGACAGGATAAAATCCGAGCTCGGCTTCACGGTCAATATCGGCATCGGACCGAACAAGCTGCTCGCCAAGACCGCGAGTGATTTCGAGAAGCCCGACCGGGTACATACCCTCTTTTATCCGGAGCTCGCGCAGAAGCTCCACCCCCTGCCGATCGACGAGCTGTACAGCGTCGGCGAGTCGACCGCGGCGAAGCTGCGCGCGCATGGCATCGACACGATCGGTCGGCTCGCCGCCTGTCCGGTCGAATATGTCGTGTCGATAATCGGCGACAAATTCGGACGGCTGCTGCACAATTACGCGAACGGTATCGACGACGAGCCGGTCACGTCCGAGGTCTCCGAAGCCAAGGGCTACAACATCTCGACTACGCTTGCCGAGGATGTCGTCGATATTGAAACCGCTAACCGCATCCTGCTCGCGCTGTCCGACAGCATATCCGCGCGTATGCGCGCCGACAGCTTCAAAGCCGGCTGCGTCACCGTGTCTATACGCACGAGCAGCTTCAAGAACCGCTCGCATCAGAGACGCTTGTCGAACGCGACCGACATAACCTCCGAGATATACGAGCTTGCAAAGCAGTTGTTCGGAGAACTGTGGGACGGACACACCCCGCTGCGGCTGATCGGGCTGTCGCTGACCGGACTCACGCGCGGAGAGGCCGAGCAGCTCAGCTTCTTTCCGGACGAGGTCGGAGACGAGCGGCGCGAGCGCTCGCGGCTGATTGACAAGACGGTCGACGAAATTCGCGGTATATACGGCAGCGAGACGATAATCCGCGCCGCGGCATATGGATTTTCGCGTGATATTGGCAAAAAATACAAGGCGCGCAGTGACTTGAATAACAATACCGACCCGAAACATGGTGAACAGGTCTGAAAATAGAGCTTCAGACCGCGAGCCTTATGACATCCCATCGAGAGCTTGGAGAGCCGCGGATCAAACACCGCGATTCGCGTCAAACAACCGTTACACAACATCGACACGCCGTCACACAACATCGACATGAAGGAGGCAGACTTTGCCAGCGCAAAGTCATAAACAGCAAAATGAATCAGCTAAGCAACCCCGAGCGCCGCGACGCGCGCAATTTCGACGCGCCGATGCGCCAATCCGAATACACCGCGATAGTCTACGGCGGCGGTCAGCCCGACGCGCCCCGACGCATGAACAGGCTGGTCGAGCGCTGTTACCCCGAGAAATCGCCGTACAATATCTACTTTGGCGAAATGCACGGTCACACTGACCTGTCCGACGCCAAGCCGGATATCGACAGCTATTTTCTGACCGCGCGCGACACAGCCAAGCTCGATTTCTGCGCTATATCCGACCACGACCACGGCGGCGTGCATTCAACCGAGCTGTGGGATGAGCGCAAGTGGAAGCTGACGCGCGACGCGGTAAGACGCTATTATGACCCGGGGAAATTCACGACAATCCTCGCGTATGAGCGCGACTCCTACCCGTGGTACAACAACCTTGTCATATACTTTAACTCGCACGACGCTGTGATACCGCGACCGTCGATTCCCGGCGAGATCACCAAGGACGAGCTTCTCTGGTTCTTAAAGCAGGAGAATCTGCTGGTTGTGCCGCACACGACGTCGTTTTTGGAGTCGGGCTGCGACTTTACGAAGATTCCGCCCGAGTGCATGACGCCGCTCATCGAAATCTACTCACGCTGGGGCACGGACGAATATTTCGGCAATCCGAATCCGGTCAGAATAGCCTGCCGCGGCGGTTACTTCCACGACGCGCTCGCGCGCGGCGCGCGCATGGGTGTTATCTGCGGCTCTGACGACCACGAGGGCACGCCCGGGATTATCCGAAATCAGGCGACTCACATCAATCTGGAATACCGCTGGCCCGGACTGACCGCCGTGCTCTGCCGCGAAAACACGCTCGAGGATATATTCGACGCGCTGAAAAAGCGCCGCTGCTACGGCTTCATGGGCGGACGGATATACATTGACTTCCGCGTAAACGGTCACTTCATGGGCGAGGAATTCACACTGCCCGAAAACGCCGAGCGCGAGATCTACTTCGACATCAAAGCCGACGCTCCGATCAAGCGGATATCTGTCGTGCGAGGCTGTATCGACATACTTCACTTCGACGGGCTGCCGACGACGCCCGAAAAATACCGCTATATGTTTGTTGACTATTCGGGTGAGTCCGACACCGATTCATACTATCTGCGCGTCGAGCTTGCCGACGGACGCATCGCGTGGACAAGTCCGGTCTTTTTAAGCCGCGGCGAGGGATGAATTGTCAGGATCGGTACTACAGTTTGAGTTATAAATCAATGGAACGCTGTTAAATAGCAAATGACAAAGCAATAATGCCGCGGGCTGATCAATACTGAAAGCCCGCGGCAGTTTTATTTGATTTTGGAAAGACCGTCCTTCCAGTCTCCCCAGTTTCCGAGCGGATTCGGGTTGAGTCTAAAATAGCTGTTGCAGACCGACACGACCGGAGCGGCGATCTTAAGAAGCTCGCTGAAGTTCAGACTGCTGTCCGTGAGCTCCTCATCGCAGAGCACATTTCGTATTTTGCAGATGTAGATTTCGCTGTCTCCGCGGTCGTCGAGCCGCAGGGTCTTGTCGACCTCGAGTTCGTAGCTCCACGGGCTCAATACCGGAATCGGCACGTCGAGCAGTTCGCCGCGAACCGAATCGATGTGTTCGGATTTGTCGACCGCATAGCCCGAATTGTTCCCGCAGAAATCCGCGCCCGAGAGCAGTCTCTCACTTACTACAGACGCGCTGAAGCGTCCGGTCGCGCGTATGCGGTCGCGGGTCAGCTTGTCCTCGCCTATGCACGCGACAAAGCGAAAGCCTTGGTCGGCGCAGTAGGTCGCCCAGGTGAACAGTCCGAAGTTCGCCTTTCCGTCGGCTTTGTAGGTGCCGTACAAGTAAAGACACTGCGGGCAGAAACGGTTTGAAACAGATTGTGAAACTTTCTTCATGGTAACAGCTCCTTTTATATTTTTGAGTTGGTACGAATCGAGTTTTCCGAGTTTCCGCGTCACGGAATACATCCGATATTCAAAGCCTCAGCAAAACGCGATAAGCTCGTCAAAATAATCATAATCAAACATGAGCTTTCGCGCTGCCATCAGCCTTATCTGCTCCACACTCGCCCACATGGCGTCGCAGGTCTCCTCTTTCTGCAGCACGACCGTATTGATATCGACATTCTGACAAAACAGCCACACATCAATATGCGCCGCTCCGTCGTCGGTGACATGAGGGTAGGTGTATCGCTTTACAATCCTGCCATTTTCCGCCGACAGCTCGATTCCCAGCTCCTCGCTGACCTCACGCAGCGCGGCGGTCAAGCTGTCCTCGCCGCTCATTACGACGCCGCCGGTCGTCTCCCACATATTAGGTGAGATCATTTTAAGCGGCGAACGCTTCGAAATCAGAAACTCGCCGGCGTCATTTTTGATCCAAACGCTGACCGCGAGATGGTATTCGCCTTTTTTCATCGGAATACTGCGCTCGATGATCCGACCGGTCTTGTTTCGATTTTCGTCAAGTATATCCATCAGTTCAGCCATGTCTCCACCGCCTTCTTTAATTAATAATAATCCTGATAAAACAAAAAATCAGACGCACATGAGCACATCTGATTTAATGGTGGGAGCGGGTGGATTCGGACCACCGAAGCAATTATGCAGCAGATTTACAGTCTGTCCCCTTTGGCCACTCGGGAACGCTCCCATATATGGAGCTGGTGAACGGAGTCGAACCATCAACCTGCTGATTACAAATCAGCTGCTCTGCCATTGAGCCACACCAGCATTTTTACTGAACGTATAATATTATATCACTATTCAGCGCGTTTGTCAAGAGCTTTTCGAGATTTTTTGTTTTTCATGTTTTATGCCAAAATCAGAAGCGGAATCCTATCAATTATAATTATAATCACAATATATTATAATAGCTCGCGATTATGAATACGGTTAAGTATTATACATATCTGTACGCTTCAACTGCGCGCGAGACTTTTTAACATACGATATTGATGGTTCAGCAGTGCAAATTTCCGAACCCGACTCATTATTACTGGATTTGACAGCCCGCCGACGACGCCGATAATCGGTATTCCCTGCACAAATTTGAGAAACAGCGTCTCGTCTGCCAGTGCCGACGCCGCCGCGTTCAGCTGTTTTATAACCTCATCCTCGCTTAATACAGTATATTCAGTGCTGTCCCGTTCCGCGAATTCGTCGAGCCGCCGTTGACAGTCATCGAGCTTGTCGCCATATGACACCGAGCCCTCGATCAACATCAGCAGATAAAAACGTTCCTCCGGCTTGGCGTAGTCGTATCCATAACTGGTCGCAAGCTCATACAAGCTCCGCAGCAGATTTGCGGTCAATATCGGTATGTCGGGCAGTCCTATACCTAATAGTCCGAGTCCGGCGCCCTCCACGCCCGAAAACGCAAGACTTAACGCGCCCGAACCGCGCGTCTGCTTTGCAAAGGCGCGCAGCGACTTTTTGTCCGGCTTCAGCCCGATGGCGTATCGGTTGATTTCATATTGTATGCGGGTGTTCTCCTTGTCGTAGGTCTTTTCAATCAGCTCTGTTCCCTTTTCAAATATCAGCTTGAACGCCTTGACGAATGTCAAATTCAACGTCGCGCGCAGCTTCTCCGGCACCTTCGCGGCAAGCTCAGGCGCGAGCTCGCGCTTCTGTCTGTGGTTTCGCAAATATTCATCGCGCCGCTTTTCGAGCCGTGCCAGTTCATATTCCACACTCGATCGTCTCATATACACCCTCCGCTATGTACAACCGCCGTCCGGCGAATCTACATATATATTATACCATCCGCCGCAGCTTCTGTCAAGCGTTATATATTACACAAGCACAGTATAATTTTGACTTGACATCCTCGCATAATCAGGGTATAATATTAATATACAAGACAATTCAATTATCGCTGATTAAACAATAATCACCTGTATATGTTTTTATGTCACAGCGCCCAACTCATCACGGCTAATCAGTTCTCCGTACATCACCCCTAAGAATGAATATCTTTGCGCAACCACATTACTTATACATTCCTCTGATTGAAAGGAAATACCACATGATAATTAATCTGTCCGATTTTCTCGACAATAGCTCGGTTAAAAACTCCACTGCCGCATTTAACGCCGCCGCGGAGTCGCTGCACGACGGCGACACATTAAAGCTCGGCGGCGGCAAATTCGATTTGTACCCCGACGGCGCGTATATCAAGCATTATTACATCTCGAATAACGATGCCGGAAAAAAGTCCATCGCCCTGCCGCTCATCGGCAAGCGCGATATCACAATCGACGGCGAGGGCGCGGAGCTCATCTGTCACGGCGAGCTGCTCCCGATTGTCATTGACGGCTGCGAATCGGTCACGATTAAAAATCTCACCCTTGACTATGCCTACCCATTCTACGCGCAGGCGGAGATCGTCAGCTCGGACAGATATCATACGATTATCAGATTCGACAATGAGCAGTTTTTCTGCAATGTCGAGCCGGAGGGCAGACTGCGCTTCTCGTCTCCGGACGGCTGGGAAAATATCACCGACAGTATTCTCGCACTCGAATTTTCGATGAGCGAACGCTACAAAATGCCGGTTCCGTCGGCAGACAAGCCGCCGTATTTTATCTACACCGGCAAGGAGACCGACCACGGCTTTCTCAGCTCGATGTACAAAAATATCCAGCCCGAACAGCTCGACGCCAATACGATCAAGCTGCACGGCAATCTCGGCTTTATGCACACCGTAGGCAGCTATCTCGTCATGACGCACGCGACGCGCGAATACCCCGGTATCCTCGTCACCGACTCGCGACAGGTATCGCTGTCCGACCTCACGCTCTACCACACCGCGTCAATGGGCATCGTCTGCCAGCTTTCCGAGGATATTTCGCTTAATAAGATAATCGCCTGCGTGCGTCCCGGCTCGGGACGACTGCTGTCGTGCGGCGCCGACGCTACGCACTTCGTCTGCTGCCGCGGCAAAATTACAATGCAGGGCTGCAAATTCACGAGCATGATGGACGACGGCTGCAATATACACGGAATCTATATGAAGTGCCGCGCTCGCGAATCCGAGCGGGTAGTATCCGCTTCATTCGGTCACGCGCAGCAGCGCGGAATCTGCTTTTGCCGCCCGGGCGACCGCTTGGCGATGATCGACGCCGACCGCACCGAGACGGTCGCTGTCCGCACTGTAATTGCGGCGTCGCTGAACTCGCCTGACGAGCTTCGTGTCGAATTCGACGAGCCGATTCCGGATATCGGCAATAACTATCTGCTCGAAAACCGCAGCACCTCGCCTGAGGTGCGCATTACCGGCTGTGAATGCGGAATCAACCGCCCGCGCGGCTTCCTGCTCAGCTCTGCCGGTCGGACGGTTGTCGAGAATTGCAAGTTCTACAATATGAATCAAGGCATACAGCTCGGCGGCGAAATGCGCGACTGGTACGAATCCGGTCCGGTTGACGACGTACTGATTCGCGGATGCGATTTTAACAACAGCGCTTATGCAGGCGGCGCGGCAATTTATATCAAGCCGAGTCTGTATGAAAAGACGCCCGAAAATTTCTTTAACGGCAGAGTCGAAATCAACGGCTGCCGGTTCGTACAATCGACCCAACGATTCCTAATCGCCGACCTTACCAAAGAGATCATATTCCGCAACGCGACCTATATCTGCGACAGCTCTCTGCCCTATCACCCGAAACTCGGTGAGAATGGTACAGTCGTCACAAACTGCGGTATAATCGAAGTCACAGACGCGAAATTGCTTTAATGAACATAAATCGCAATTGTGATAGCCGTAATATTTAATTGTTATCCGGAATTTACACGCCGGTACTGTAAAGTACCGTATGAAAACGGCAATTAAGTAGACGCAAGAGCAAAGCAGGACAATTGCCCGAAGTGAATGAGGATTTGCCATTTGTCCTGCATCAGGTTGGCGGTATCCAAAGGCTGAAAATGATTGAGCGTCTGGAAACGACCGCGGCAGGAATGAGGG